>Ga0307489_10001382_pt1 | contig 15935 bp, 26 predicted proteins | sample SB12metaG_FD_202247 | JGI IMG/M metagenome (GOLD analysis project Ga0307489, IMG submission 202247) | Sea-ice brine microbial communities from Beaufort Sea near Barrow, Alaska, United States - SB 1.2 | ecosystem: Environmental > Aquatic > Marine > Coastal | place: USA: Alaska | collected... | reverse complement strand
AATCAGTTTGAATACTTTTTCATCGGGATTTTAATCAATTTGAATCGGAAATAAAATCAAATAACTCCGATTTAAAACGTTTTCAATACCTTCACCGCCTCTTGACCGCCTTTCACCGCCTTTCCTACCTCGTATACGATAACGGTACTGTTCTACTGTATTATAAATTGCCACGTACGCGGGTTTTCGACCAATCAGAACTGAAGAACGCTCCACTCAGATCAAAATTACCTCAGAAGGTACACATCAGAAAGCAGTTATCCCTCTCGGCCAATCACAGCACGACAAATCGCCCTGACCCGAACTTCCGTACCGGGCAAGGGGGGTAAGGAGGAAAGACACCGAACTTCGAAACTGACGAACCTCAGTTTCGTTTCGTCAGTTTCGTGCGCACAGGCAAATGGGACATGGGGCATTATCCGGCCACGGCCTAACTTATTTTTGGAGCTCGCGCCGTTATCGTACGGGGGCCAGTCAGCGCGCGTTCAGCGTCGGCACCCGCGGCCGCGGGGACTGCTTCGCAAGCAAGACGGGATAAATGCCCCCTAGGGGGTGTCCGCGTCGCCATCCTGTGGCGCGGCGTGCCGCATCGACACCTCGTGTTGTCGGGGGGTGCGGGACGCATTGTGGAGGGACTTCGTCTCGGCGCTCGCGCGGGGCTGACCGCGGCGTCGCGCTGGGCTGGCCGCGGCGAGCTGCTACGTTGTGCACGATGGACTCGTCACCGCGCGCGCTGGCGACGGTCGCCGCGCGGGGCGGCGACGGCGGGGACGCCCTGCGCGAGGTCGAGCACGCGGAGCGCGAGCTGCGCGGCGCGAGCTCGGCGTCTTGGGGGGGCGACGCGGGGGCTGGCAAGAGTGCGAGCGCGTCAGCCGGCGTCAACGGCAAATGGCACGCTCACGTGCCAGATACGACGCACGCGCACGCCTTCGCCTGTGAAGATTCTCGTCCCCAGATGCGCGAGGCTGACCGTGCCGCCGTACGAAGACGGCGCGAGCTCCAAAAATAAGTTAGGCCGTGGCCGGATAATGCCCCATGTCCCATTTGCCTGTGCGCACGAAACTGACGACGTCAAAACCAAAACCACGTTCGGTGTCTTTCCTCCTTACCCCCCTTGCCACGCGGTCTTGCACAGCGGGCAAACCTCGAAGTCCTTCAGTTGGCCCATAACCTCGCACCCAAGTGTCGTTGCCCATGTGTCGTTGCCCTTCCGCAGCCAAGCTACCACGTCTGTCAAAACATCCGGGGGGACGTCGTGTCCCTCTACTACCTCAACCGATGTGGCGACCCCGGCGGCCTCCCCTACGTGCCTGACCTCGCGGGCGTAGGGCTGGTCTCCATACATGCGAGCGGCGAGTGTCAAGCACGCGCTAGAGTCGCCGTTCTCGGCGTCGCATCGCCACATGCTTGCCGCGCGTGACGCGGCGCCCTAGGGCCGGACAGTTAATCCTCACCACGGCTTGTGATGCTATTCAACTCAAGAAATGAGGGTCTAGAATGTGGAGGATGACGTGGCAGGCGTTATCTGCTAGGCCCTGCCGCCAACGTATATGGTGCAAGAGGTTGACCGCCGAAGATGCTGGGGTGTATGCGTGTTTATCCTGCAGGTAGGTCGTGCTCCCATCTCAATGACCCTCCTGCCGGATGCGACTACAGCATTTTCATGCTCAAGTACGCCGAATACATTGCCGCGGGGTAGGGCCTCGCAGACAATGCTTCCCACGCCATATAGAATGCCATCAGAATCTAGAAATGAGGGCTCGAATTGCGTTTCGGTAACGTGGCGGGCAATATATGCTAGGCCTTATCATGCGATGCATGCCGTCGTTCAACCAAAACCACATGACGTACTTCCGCAAACGCATCATTGCCAACCGAATTGAGCTAGGGCTGAAGCCCGGTAAATAATGAGCTTTCAGTACACTGTGCAGAGAGACGCAAATGAATTCAGTGAGATACAGAAAGGCGGAAGCAGCGGCGGCGGCGGCGGCGTGCGGCAGCGGCGGCGGGCGGCGGGCGGCACTGGCGGGCGGCGTGCGGCAGCGGGACCGGCACCGGCAGCGGGCCGTCGACAGGGGCTTAGGGGCTGGAGACAGAGGTTCATGGGCGGCGGCACTAGACGCACATACGTACGATTGATCGTAGCGCCCTATGTTTCCTAGTCGCCATGATCGAACAACACTTAATCACGGGCTGGGTTGGCACCGCTCACGTTAGTACCGCGACTGCCCCCGGTAAATCCTCCCCACCACTGCCGTTCATCCCTCACTCCAATGCCCCCTCACAGAGGGTGGACACTTACACGCTCTGCGCCCCCCGCCGCCGCCCCAAGTACAAGTCACCGGCGCTCCCACACAAATAGGGTGCTAATGTTTACAGCCACCGCCGTCAGCCGCGCGCGGTGGCAACCTTGTACCGGCGCCGACACCGAGTGCGCCGACGTTGGTGGTTTGCATCTGCACCACACACGTGTCAGGTCGTCTCGAAATTGTGGCCTAGCCGCCGCCGCCGCGAACCACTGCCACTGCCGCTGCCGTCGCCCCCGCCTTAGGGCCCGGTGGATATTGCTCGCCACCTCGCCATCGACGGTCTATTGACTCAAGAACCCCCCCGGGGAATATTGAGGCTAATTTGGGGTGTTTTGTCTCCGGAGACGACCCGACCCCCGGGGGTCCACGTCAGCATGACCCCCCCGGGATTATAGTGTGGAGGGGTCGGGGTGACCTGGGGGGGGGGGGCGGGATCCAATGGGTGTATTCACCCCCTCTGCCAGCGCCAGGCGCTTCAGAAGGGGGGTCGGGATGCTGTGTTTTCTGCCTTTCCCCTGTATTAGTCAGGATTCTCAAAAGCAGCCTCGATGCTCATCGTGGACAGAAATGAAAAATCTCGACTGGAAGCTCTGCTCACACCAGGTCATACCTGTGCTGCGATCACGCGCAGCACCGAGTACATGGTGCTCGCGGCGGCGGATTTCTTCCTCCTTGGCCAACAACCCGGGGGTGTTGATCAACAACCACCGGAGCTCGTTCTCGGGCCAGGCCCCAGGGCTCCGGACGGGCTGAGAACACGTTCACGTGTTTGGCGGCTGCGGCCAGCCATCGCCCGCGACAGAAACATCGTCGCCATACGATAGCACTCGGGTGGTTACACATTCCTTCATAAAATATAAATTTATCCATCTCGCAGCGCTGGAGCTGACAACTAGAGCTACCTATCCATACCTTGGCTATTTCCAACGAACAACGATTGTTTTGCTATGAAGAGTTCCCACCACAGTCGTCGAGGACGACGTGCGCCGGCTTCGTTTCTGGCGGCGGCGGCGGCGGCGGCCGCGGCTCCTGCGCCCCGCCTTCGGCGCTCCCGCCGCTGTCCCCGCGGGTGCCGCTGGGGATCTCCTCGATGACCAACCCGGTGGCGTGCGCCAGGGCGCGGGACAGAGGGGACTGAAAGTGAAGCCAGTCCGCGGGCGGAACGGGCCTTGCACTCAGGGCATTGCACTCTTCCTCGGTCGGTCCTGCCTCAGGCGCCGGACTCGAGGCTTCCGGCGCAGGGAGCATCTTGGGTCCCCCCCGCCCCGGCCCCAGCCCCAGCTCCGGCCCCGGTAACAGCTTGGGCCCCGGCCGCCCCACCTCCGGATGCATGAGCGCCACGGCCCCATCCAGCCTCCCGAGGCAGGAGCTGAAGGTCGGCCGGTCATCCGCCTCCTTGGACGCGCACTCCCCGAACAGCTCGCCCAGCACCGCCGTCGCGGGGTTCGCCGCCGCCACCTCCTCCGCCGCCGCCGTCAGCACCAACCTTCGCTCGCTATACCCCACCACCGCCACGCCGCGGGGTCAGTGAGAACAAGCACTCGACCGAGATCGGAGCATGGCTCACCTTGACTGTAAATGCTCATACAGAGACGCGGACTCGCTTCAACGATTCAACGTCGGTCGAGTGCTCGTTCTCGATGACCCCCCTACCACGACCTGCATAGGGTGCAGCTCGCTCCAGGGTGTGTGCCCGGTGAGCAGGGGCTTACACTCGTTCACTTTTCGGCTCAACGTAAGCGCTTTCTGTGGGAGAGGGTGCATTTAGTGGGTGTTCAGGTGGTGTGTAGGAGGAGTCAGGGGCGATTAGGGGGTATTTAGGGTGTATTTTGTGTCAGAAACGGCTCAAGTTGAGCTGAAAAGTGGACGAGTGTAAGCCCCTGCCGGTGAGCAGCTCCCACAGCACCACGCCGCCGTCGCCGCTTCCCGCGGTTCCCGGGGAGTTACTGCCGGACTCCGTGAGCTCCATCTCCGTCAGCTCCATCAGCCGCGCGCGCACCCGCCCCCACCCCCGCCGCGCGCCGTTCACGATGACCGCAGCCAACTCGCCCCCGGCCCCGGCCCCGCCTCCCCCCGCGTCCAGCGACAGCTCTGGCATCCCCATGGTAGGGCCTGGCAGATGTTGCTCTCCATGTCATAGGGTGCCATTTAAATCAAGAGAAGAGGGCGAGACGAGGGTTCAAAGTGCATTGACACCGCCAGGCCCTGCCCCGTGGTGGCCGCGGCGCCGAGCCACGAGATGGGCTGCGCGAAGTGTGCGCGGAACGAGGTGGTCATGACCACATTGACCGTCTTGTCGTCCACCTGGCTCACGTTCATCAGCGGTCCTTGCACGGCGCTCATCCGCCCGCAGTGTCGTCCACTACCTCCCGTACTAGTTCAACTTGAGCACCCTTGAGGCATTGAAAGATGTGTGCCGGATTGGTTTTGGGGAGAAAACGGTTAACGTTGAGCTGAACAGGAAACTAGTGATGGTCGTGGTAGTGGAGTGAGGCCCTGCCCGGTCGGGCTTGACGGGCATGCGGTCGACGGTTTGCCGGAGCCATGCGTCCATCTGCACGTCCATCGCGGCGTCCATGCCGATGTCGACGCCGCCGCCGCCGTGCCCGTGCCCGTTCCCTCGCCCGTTCCCGTGGCCCGCGTGAGTGGCGCGGGGTTTTGTGTCGAGCTGCCCGATGCTCACGGGAGGAGGGGCTGATGGCTTACACATCGCCGCTGCTCGGGGGGCCATCGCGTGTTGCGCCTTGCGCCACAGTGTGCTTCCCCGCCGCAGCCGCCTGCTGCCGAGCACCTTCACCTCTACGTCTACGTCGGGGTCGCCGCCGCTGCCGCTGCGGCTGCCGCCGCCGGCACATTCTCTGGCACATTCGCTTCCGTCAGGTTCCTCCACCTCCTCCACCGTCGCCGCCGCCGAGGAGCTCTCACGGCGCTTAGTCGGCGACCGCCGTTCCCCAATGCCCAGCCGCTCACCCATCGCCAGGGATGTCGGAGACGGCTTCCGCGCGGGCAGCTCGTCGGCCACTTCCTCCGAGTCCGTCCGGATGATTCAGCCACGTCCGGTGCCCGTGTGATGGCGTGACCCCGCCTCCCCGCCGCCGCCGCCGCCGCCACCGCCGAAGCTGTCACTGTCGTCGTCGTCGTCAACGGTGTCGTTGACGCGACCTTCTTTCTCAGCCGAGAAAATCAGGCAGCCGTCGTCGTCGCCGGCGCGCGGCGTACCCGGCTCCGTCACCGTGAACATCTCCGTCATCGCGGCGCGCGCGTTCCCGCCCTCGCGGCCGACGGGAGCCTCGGCGCACGCTTGAGGAGAAGCAGCGTGTGCGACTACTACGGGACTCAGGCCCCTGTGTCGTAAGAAAATGGCGTCTTGGTCGGCCGGTCCCAAGCGTGGAAACTGCAATCACGCGGCCGAATCCGGTCGGCGATGGGACGAAATGGAGGGTCGATACCAGTGTGCTGTCCTTGCGCCATACAAATCAGGCGCTTTGGACAGTCGTATGGTTTGTTTCTTACTACACAGGCAACAGGGGCTCGAGTCCCGTAGTACACTGCGCTACCGTGACCTGACAAGGGTTGGCGCGGAGCGCGGCAGCTATAGGGATTTATAGAGTCTTAGGGTTTTATTAACCAGTAGGTTTAGGTTATATGGCGTGCTCGTGCTCCGACTGCTCGTTTTCCGTTTTCGGACCGTTTCCTTCCCGCCCTTATTATCACTCCACGCCGCGTCGCCAACAACGACAGGTGCCCTCCTCGACGCCCTCCCTGCCGTACGCGTGCCTCGGCGTGTCGGACCGCCGCCGTTACTTCACGCGAAGTGTGGGTCAAACCTGGCCGTTTTACCGAGTCGTCCTCCATTCTCCTCCTCGCAACTCCTCATCCTTACCTCTCATCTCATCCTCACAACAAGGCCGGTGGGTTGCCCTCTCCGTCAGATGCCGCCGTCACGCCAGGCTCGACGAAGGGCGGAGCGCGTCGCCGCGAAGCGCGCGCCGGCCGATGTGGCAGCCGCTGGATCTGCGGGAGCTGCCGCCGCGCTCGCAAAAATAAACGTGCACCCGCTTGGGGGCTGGGAAACACAAGTACAAGACCCATCTGTAGGGCCCCGCGGATGTTGCCGTGCTCGCCACGTCACGAGTCATAGGATGCCAGTTACCTCAGCGAGACACGCGTCAGCGTGTATGAGGAGGCATCAGGCTTCCGCCTTGGCCCCCGTAAACCAGTGACCTGAAGAGACAAAATTCGAATACTTATACGTCGCGAGCGATATCTGCCTGGCCCGACGCTTTGGCGCTGGTACATGCGCTCGGAGCCGAGGTCGTGAAGCAGATGGCCGCCAAGGGGGAGGGGGAGGCTCAGTTCAGCCGGGGCTGCCTGTTGATGAGTGAAGCCGGTGGGGGTCAGGGCATCCTGGGTGCGGGCGGCAGATCGCCGAAGGCGGACGTAGGGTTGGCACTTTGCACTTCACAGTTTCCCCCGCATATAAGCCCAAGACGCGTCAATGTGGTCACTTGATGAACAATTATTTGAAATTTGCGGGAACCGATCCTTGGCGCAGGAGGGCCAGGCGCTTCTGGAGAAGGCGGCGGGGCAAGGGCACGCGTACGCGATGGATGCCCTGGGTAGCATTCACCGTGTGCGGAAGGAGCACGGGCAAGCCGTGGAGTGGTACATGAAGGGCGCCGAGGCCGGGTTGCCGCTATCGATGTTCAAACTCGCCGAAGGTCTCGACACAGGGGAGATGGTTGCAGTGCCTGACTATGCGGCGGCGGTGTACTGGTACAGGCGCGCAGCAGCCGCCGGCCTGGCGTAGGGCCTGGCTGATAATGCCTTTCACGTCACCCTACACCCGTTAGACCCTCGTTTCCCGAGTAAAATGGCGTCACATGACGTGGCGAGCATTATGTTCTCGAGTAAAATGGTGTCACATGACATGGCGAGCATTATGAGCCCGGCCTAAGCCCCGGGGGCGCGGCCTGTAATCTCAGCAACATGGTAGGGCGGTGCAGGTCGACCCGATGAAACCTACGTCTGACGCGCCTGAATCTGAGCCTGCATCTGAGCGCTCGAAACTAAAGTATGATGAACTGCTTTCAAACATTGCTTTCAATTTCAACTTGCGCCACTAAAACTTGTACTCTGTGGGTCGCGGCGTCACGCGCAGCAAGCGGCGGGCGATGGAATGGTTACGCAAGGCCGCTCAAACCGGCCACGCCAACGCATGCATGGTACTCGCCAAGACAATCTATGTGGACAGTCCAAACGCTCGTGAGGTTGGGCATGTGGTGGAGGCCGCCGGGGTCGCCACGTCGATCGGAGACTTGGAGGTGCTTCACGACGTCCCCCCAGATGTCCTGGCCGACGTGGTACATTGGTTGCGGAAGGGGGACCATGATCCAATAGGTAAGCTCGAGGATCTTCGCAGAGGAGCGCTGGAGGGGGTTATGTATTGCGATAACGACGGCTGCGAGGTTGTGGGCCTCCTGAAGGACTTCAAACGTTGCCCGCAGTGCAAGGCCGCCCGGTACTGCGGCGATGCGTGCCAGAAACAAGACTGGACGATGGGCGGGCACAAGGCGAAGTGCGGCACATTCCACATGAAGCACGTGTAGAAGCTGTAAATGCGCCTGTAATCTGTGAATGCGCCTCGGCCCGGGCCCCGCTGCCTCGTACATAGCCTCACATTTGTGTTCTGCTCTGAGGTCTAGGTGGCTAGGTAGATCCTTCAGCCTAAGAGTATATTGCTTTTGAATTCACACACAAACACACACACATACAGAACACTCGCTCACTTGGGCATCTTATCCTTGACCGCGTCAAAGATGCCGCCGATGAGCGCCCCCGCGTCGCCGCCGCCGCTGGGCGCGCCGCCATTCTTCTTCTGTTGCGCCGTGGTGCCCTTCGACAACATCGAGAACACCCCCGTAGTACAGGGCCGCCTCAATAACGCTCGCCTCGTCATGTCATGTCATTCACATCAAGAAACGAGGGTCTGAAATGCGTTAAATACCGTGGCAGGCTCGCCACTTCACATCATGTCATGTACGTCAAGAAACGAAGAGGCCGACGGATAACTCATATGAGTAGCCACGTCGTGTGGTGGTGATGGCGTTCAACTCAAGTAATGAGGGTCCAAAATGACGGTGATGACGTGGCAGGCATGAATCACTGAGTCCTGCCTCGAAGACCCCCTTGGGTTCAAACCGCTCCATGATACCCTGCAACCAGGGTCGTCTTGCAATCGATCCGTTTCCAGCTCAAATGAAGCACTCTTTGAGCGGTTTCAGATGAATTGTCACGGACATAACAGCCGTCAAGGGCTCAACATCTCAAGCTAGGCCGAACAGGCAACGAGTCGAGCAGGAAGGGAACGACTGTAGGGCCCTGCCTCGAACCTGGAGTCAGCGCGCAGGTTGGCAATGTCAGCATCGCCCCGAATCAGGGCCACCCTGGTACTGATCGCCACGTCAGACGATGCCGTTCAACTTAAGAAACGCGGGTCGAAAACGTGGGGGGTGACGTGACGTGGCGGGCAATATCCGACAGGCCCTACTCCGGATGTTGGCGAAGTCGTCGTAGCCAACCTCCATGGAGCGGACGAGGGAGACCAGCCCGGCCTGCGCGTCGTCTAGCCGCGCGTGGCAGCATGCGCAGTTATAGTGGATCGCCACCTGCTCGTTCAGGCTCACGTCCGGGGGCGCCAAGCCGCCCGACGGCCCCGCGGGCGCCACCAGCTTCAAGCGCTTGCGAACGGGGCCCGTGCCCGGCAGGGACAGCGCGCCCGTGAAGGCCGCCAGCGCGGCCGTGTAGTCCTCGGCCTTGTACAGCTTGAGGCCCGCGTCGATGGCCTCCGCCCAGGGGCTTACACTCGTCCACTTTTCAGCTCAACCTGAGCCGTTTCTGACACAAAATACACCCTGCATGTCCCGCAGCGACCCCTGAACGTCCCTGGAGAACCCCTTGATGGCCCCTAGTTGCACCCCCTGTTCCACAGAAAGCGCTTACGTTGAGCCGAAAAGTAGACGAGTGTAAGCCCCTGCCTCCGCCGCGGTCTCGGGGGCCCGCTCCGCGTCCACCTCCACCGCCGTCACCTCCGTGCAGGGCCGAACGTGCCGCCGTCCCGTTTTAACATTCAGGACGCCGCGTCAGGCCAGGGAGGAGGATGCGCCGAGTGGGTACTTATACAACGCGATAGGACAGTGCGGACGGCTTGTGGGACTCGGGGCCCCCACCTCTCCGTCAAACTCCTGGTTGATGAAGTTGGACTCGGCTTCGCCGGACATGGTGGGCGCCTCGCCGTCCGCTCCGAGGATCTGCATCATTTGAGCGTCCGACAGCGTCTTTCGGCAGGGCCTGACAACAGTCCCCGCTTCAGTCTACCCTCATAGTGTATCCCTCCACACTCTCCTCCTCCACCTCTACCTCCTCCGTGTGGCAACTACCCGTATACCTCAAACATTGCTTACGCTCAGCAGAAAGTTACGGTCTAACGTGCACAGGGAGGTGGTGTGTGCCCTGCCTGCAGGTCTTCCGGCGCGGCCTCCTCCCAGTAGTCGTCCTGCGCGCTGCCGCCCGCGGGCATGTTCCACGTCATGGGGTCGTTGGGGTCGAACCCGGGGTTGCCCGCGCCCACGCGCACGCCCGCGCCGCGCCGCCTAGGATGCGACGTAAGACGACGGAGGGTGGGCACTGCTGTGGGGGCCCGGGCAGCTGCCTGTGCCGCCGGAGTAGCGCGCGGCGCGGCGGGGGCGGCGGCGCGGGCCGCGGACATGGCTATGGACGCCACAGACGCCATTGGGTGTGGTGCGCGGGGATGGCGCGGGGGCGACGTGGAGTGAGCGAGCGCCGCGGGCCATCGCAATATCTGATGGGCTGGCTCTGGGTTGGTGGTCGCCATTCTCTTGGATTCGCTCGAGGAGGTCCCCATCCCCCCCACTGGATCTGCGCTGTTCGGATCAACCAGGCTCGCTCGCTTGCTCGCTCGCTCCGTGCTCTGGTGCCGGTTCATAACACTTGCACGCGGCGCGGCTTGCGGCGCCGCGCCGCGTCAGTCCGCAATGCCCCCGCCGCCGCCGAGACTCCGGCCGCGCCTGGTCGTGCGCATCCGCTTCCCCGCGCTCCAGGCGCTGCAGTCCATAGCTCAGTGCCTGCCGCCGCGCCTGGCGATGCTCAAGCATCGCGCCCTGCTAATCGCTCTCGTGCCTTGTACCACACTGTCACTGCTCGTGCTGCTGCCCGCAGCTGCGGCGCGGGGGCGGCGGTCAACACCACCCCCAGCGACGTCAAAGCACGGCACGGACATATGGGGGCAGTTGAAACCACGAATAGCAACCAGCCTGGTGGTGCGGCTCCCGCTTATGGTCTTGCTGCCAGTGGGGGTGGCACGGGTGGGGCCTTCTCGGAACTTCCGTCAGATGTTGCTCACCATGTCAAAGGATGCCATTTGACTCAAGAAACGATGTCCAAAATGCGTGTAAATGACGTGGCGAGCATTGTTTCAGAGCAGGCCCTCGTAACGGGCCATTCCGCACCTGATGTCGCGGCGCAGCGAGCTGGCTAGCTTCGCGCGGTCGAGAAGGCAAGAGCTGAGGTAGGGCCTGGCAGCAATTGCCCGCCACCGCCGAGCCGCGTCATCGGCACGTTGATTCAACCCTCGTTTCTTGCCTTGAACGGTTTCCTATGACGTGGCGAGAAACATTTGCCAGGCCCTAGGTTGAGGCGACTGGTATCACGTCCGTCGGCGGCGCGGCACCTGCTGGTGGGGGCGACGCGACAGGTGGCGGCGCAGTCGCGGGTGCTGCTAATGCGCCCGCAGGTGACGCCGCAGCTCACGCTCCGCTTTCCGATGCTGGCGGTGCTAACGTTTCGGGTCCCGTTGTCGATGTCGGAGCCAGTTTCTGCGGCGCTACAGCCGGTGATAACATGCTACAGACGGTCGTGTCGCCTGCCGCTACACGGGCTCGTGCGAACGCTAACATCCTACCTGGGTTCTGACAATTCTCGGTTTAGTTGAAAAATAAAATATTCTATATTTAAGATGCGCTCGCGACGTTGGTCGGTTATCGGAGCGCGCGGGGTGTTGGTCTATCATCACGGGTGGCAGGGTGAAACCCCTGGGGCCTCCGTATTCACGCGGAAGCGTTTCTCTCCTTCTTTCTCTATGTATATCTCTCTATCTTTATGTATCATCGGAGCTCGCCGTCCACCTCCCAGGTCACGCGGCGGCCCCCGTGGCTCCCCGCTTGGCTCCCCCCGGCGCTCACCCGCGGCACGGCGGCGCCCACCCCTCGGCTCAACTGCGGCGGCGACGCGGGCGCCATCGCCGCCTGCGCCATCTCCGCCGCCTCCGCCTCCGTGCGCGCCTCGTACTCGCTCAATATGGCGCCCTCATACCCATCCCTCTGCTCCGAGGAAGTCGCCGGAGTTTTCAAAGGCGGCGGCTCGAACAGCACGGCGGTCCGCAGCGCGTCGCCCACCCCCTCCAGTCCGGCGTGGCGCGCCACCCGACCGACCTCCCCCGCCAGCGCCACGCACCGTGCCTCTGCCATGCGCGCCGCCGCCTCACCGTAGAGGTGCAACCGCCGCGAATATTTTGTTTGCTCAGGTGACCAAATAGCGCACGTCTCTGTTTGGTCAGGTGACCATAACCGCCAAGGAATAAATGGTTTGGTCACCTGACCAAATAGCGCACATCTCTGTTTGGTTAGGTGACCCTATGACACACGACTCTGTTCAGTATAGGGTATAATCGAAGGTTGGGCGCAGGCAACAGACAAGACCTGACCTTGGCGCCCCGCACGGAGCTCTTGACCCGGTCGACTTTCCCATCCACGGCGCGGAGCCCCGCGTCGGCGCCGTGCGCCAGGGCGTCCACGCGCTCCCGCAGCCGCGCGGTGTCTCCGCGCACTGACGCCATCGCGCCTCCCACCTCCTCCGCGTGCGCGTGCGCCGCCGCCGCGCCCGCCTCCGCCCCCGCCGCACGCCGCAGCGCCGCCTCCGCCGCCTCGGACGCGCCCAGGATTTAGAGCCTGGCAGATATTACCCGTCACGTCATCCAACGCATTTCAACCCTCGATTCTGAATTTTCTATGGCATTCTATGACGTGGCGATTCATATCTACCAGGCCCTACCGGGATAGTCTTCTTGAGGCTCTTGATGTCGGAGCGCACCTCGGACAGCTGTGCCCGCCACATGTCGTGCTCCGCCATGCCGGCGCCGGTGCTCCGCGCGTCCACCGAGTCCATGCGCGTGCTCAGCCCGCCCACCGCCGTCTGCACCGTGCCCCAGGGTCTTACACTCCTCCTCATGTCAATGTGACCGTGTGCTCATAGTGTGCTAGTGTACACTCTGACACAGTCGCCGATGAAAGGGAAGGAGGTTTTAGGGTTTAGGGTTTAGGGTTTAGGGTTTAGAGTTTAGGGTAAGGCCCTGCCGCACGGACCATGTTGCACAGCGAGCGCACCTCGGCCAGCTCCTCCATACCAGGTGACGGTGAGGTCGAGGGCGCGGGTGCTCGCTCGCCCTTCTGCGGTGGCTGACCGAGACCGTTCGGCGCTGACAATTGGTTGACCCCCCGCTCCAACGCCGTGTCCGGCCGTGCCCTGAGGCCGGGCCCGCCGCCGCGGCCGCGGCCGCCGCCACCTCGATTGTCAGCACTGTTGCCTGCCCGCCCCCCCCGCAGGGGCTTTCCACCGTGTGACCCGGCGGCGACGTGCTCGTCCACCAGGTCCACGCGCTCACTCTCCGCCAGGAGCATCTCGCCCACGCGCTCTTGCAGGTGAGACAACCGGGCCGCCACCGCCGCCTCGCGTTGTTCGCGCTCTGTCCCCGATGAGTGCCCGGAAGATCCGCCGGCGAATCCCACGGCGGCGTTGGCGGCGGCGGCGTTGGCGGCTGCGTTGGTGGCGGTGGCGCTGGGGTTGCTGCAGTTGCCGCCCGCGGCGGCGGCGACGACGGCGTTTAGCTTGTTGAAGTTTGTACCCGTGACGGCGGCGGCGTTGGCGGCGGCGGTGGCGGCAGCGTTACGGTCCTCCGCCTGGTGCGCCGCCGCCCGCAGGCGCTGCAGTTGCACCTCCATGGCGCCCTCCCACCGCCGCTGCGCCACCTTCATCTCCGCCACCACATGGTACAGCCCATTGCATTATGCTCGCCATGCCACAGGTTGGTGGCACTTAACTAAAAATTGAGGACACTTAACTCAAGAACCGAGGGCTTGGAACATGACAAATGATTCGGCCGAGCCTACCTCCACGCCGCGGGTGCGGTCGGCACCGCCGCCCCGCGCCGCACCCCGCCGCGCCTCCTCGCGCTCGACCAACGCGCAGACCGTGGCCAGCTCGGCGGCGAGCTGACGGTCCGCGGCGGACGCCAGCGCCGCCGCGTCATCGAGGTGGTCTCGTCCCACCACCGGCGCCGCCGCCTCTGACTGTGTGCTCACACTGGGAGTCAACACCGCCGCCGCCGCCGCCGCCTCCTCCGCCGTCACACCCTGGAACAGCGAGCGGGCGGAGGGCGACGGCATGGCGGTGAGGGGCCGCGGCCGAGGCACCGGGGACGCCAGGAGCGCCGCGTCATCCAGCGCCGCCAGTTCCTCCAGCGACGCAGGTCGGCCTCTGCCCGCCGCCGCCCCCACCGCCGCCCCCGCCGCCGACGCAGCGTTAGCCGCCGCGTTGTTCGCCGACGCAGAGCCTGCCGCCGTGGTGGAGGGGCGCAAGTTGATATTGAATGCAAAGTTTTAAAGCGATTCATCATATTCAGCTTCAAGCGCTGAAACCACCCGCGGTACACTCAGAGTCAACCTGCGCTGCCCTGCCGTGGTGTTCGACGCCGCAGTGTTCGAGTCCATGTGAAAGAATCCGAAGTTATCAGCCTCTGGCTGTGAGACCGCGTTGACCTGTCCTTGGGCCATGCGAAATTCGGAGATGTCCGCCTCGGCCTCCACCCCGGTCTCAGGGCCTTACACAAGAACTTTTTCACTTATTTCAGCTCAGCTTTGAGCCGTTCGTCTCTGGAAACCACATGAATGTTTGCACTCAATAACCCCAAAGGTGACCGACTTGCGCATTGTTGCGGAGTGAGGACCTATGCAAATGCATTGACGTTCACCTGCATCTACCAGAAGAATTTAAAGGAGGGAAGAAAAATAATGAAATTTGAGCTGATGAAAATACTTATGTAAGGCCCTACCGGGCTTCCAGCGCGCCAACCTGGCTTCGCAGTTTGTGCACCTCCCCAGCGAGCGCCTCGGTGGCCGACATGGCGGCGGCGGTGGCGGCGACCGCGCTGGCGCTGGCCGCGTCCGCGAACGTCGCGGCGGCCGCCGCGTCGGCAGCCGCCGTCGACGAGGACGCCTGCTGGGCCTTCTCCTGGGGCCGGGCAGATATTGCCAGCCACGTCATCAACACGCATTTGAACCCTCGTTTCTTGAGTTACCACTTCATTCATCCTCTGACGTGGCGAGCAATGTCTACCAGGCCCTACCTTCTCCACGTCCCTGACGCGCGCCAAGAGCCAGCGAATCTCGTCCCCGAGTGCCGCCGCAGTGGTAACAGGCTCATCCCCGCTGACACCGACCGACCGATCGCCGTCAGACCGACCGCCATCAGGGCTGGACGCATTCGTGAGGCGCATCCGGCGGCGCTGACTCTCCTCCTCGAGCTCCCCGATGCGGGCCTCGAACACCTCCCGCGGCTTCAGGGTCTGGGTCGTCGCCTCGGCGGCGGCGGCGGCGGCGGCGGCGGCAGCAGCGGTGTCCGGGTCTGAGGGGGAGGCGGCGGCGGGGTTGGCTTCGTCGTCGTCGGCGGCGGCGGCGCTTTTGAATCCCTGTACGACCCGACCATTAGTGGCGGCGGCGGCCTCGGTGGCGGCGTTAGCCTCGTCCAGAGCGGCGTCTGAACAGGCGGCGGTGGCGAGGACGGCGGTGTCGGGCGGGCGCAGCACCATCACCATCCCCTCAATACCCGCCAACCTCTCGCGCAGCTCCGCCACGTCAGCAACCAGCTTGCCCTCCGCCTCCGCTTTCGCCTCCACCTTTGACTCCAGCTCCGCCTCACTCTCCGCCTTAGCCTCCGCGTCACAGTCCGGATCAGCCACAGCGCCCTTCAGAAGCTGAGCCACAGCCTCCTCCTCCTCCTTCTTATGCTGCAGCCTCCGCCAGGATTCCATCGAGGATAACCGGGTGGTGAGCTCAGCAACCTCAGGCACCAGGCTATCCGTCTTTTCTGTTTGCGTCTCCCGCTGCTGCTGCCAGGATTCCATTGAGGATAATCGGGTGGACAGCTCGGAAACCTGAGGCGCCAGGTCAAGTTTATCCGTGTCAGACTGCCATGATTCCATCGAGGATAATCGGGTGGATATCTCGGTAACCTTAGGTGCCAGGTTTTCCTTATCCGATGTCTCACGTGTACGCGCGACCTCCGTCTCCGCCGCCTGGAGTCGGCGCTCGGCCAGGTTCTGTGAGTCCTCGAGGTTGCCGACGCGGGTGGTCATTTCGGCGGCGGCGGCTGCGGCGGCGGTGGCGGCGGTCCTGTTGACTCCCTGCGTGAGCGAACACTCAGAGGCAGCGGCGGCGGCGGCGGCGGCATCGGCGGCGGCGGCGGCGGCGTCCGCGGCGGCGGCCTTGGCGGCCC
>Ga0307489_10001381_pt1 | contig 15938 bp, 9 predicted proteins | sample SB12metaG_FD_202247 | JGI IMG/M metagenome (GOLD analysis project Ga0307489, IMG submission 202247) | Sea-ice brine microbial communities from Beaufort Sea near Barrow, Alaska, United States - SB 1.2 | ecosystem: Environmental > Aquatic > Marine > Coastal | place: USA: Alaska | collected 2017-05-06 | reverse complement strand
TACTGGAGTAGTGGGGGTAGACGGTCTCGAACCGCCGACAGTCTGCTTGTAAGGCAGATGCTCTACCAACTGAGCTATACCCCCTTTCCTTTGGTCTTATTATAAACTAATTTCTAGCTTTTTTAAAGGGGACCCAGTTAAGCTACAAGACAAAGCCTGCTGTTGTAGCCTAACACCTGTAGAACCTACTGAAACAACGCGTGCCGACTTTTTACTAATGCCTTTCACTTTGAAGTCAAGAACTTGAAAATGCAGAGCCCGGAATCGGACTTAGCAATTTACTGATCAATATCTTCCGGTAAAAGAACACAGCTACACAACTTAAGGTACCCCCAGGGTACTATCTTATTGCTACACTTGCATAAAGTCTTTTTATGAAAAGAGCAAATCCCGTAGTGGGAAAATAATTCAGAATTCGATGTACAACCAGTAACTTCGCACGTTCGTCCAGTTAGCTTATAATTGTCCATCCGCTTCATTTGTTGGTCACTGTGGTACACGCATTTAATACCATTAGCAATCACCTTCTGCCATTTATTTGGGTTCAACATTAAATTGGAGCATTCAGGATGCATACAAATTTCTTTTTTCCCAAAATCCTTCTCGATCGGCATTCTCACAGGAGGGCAACGTTTCCCTTCATCACGGTACACGCCAAAATACACTTTTCTTATACAGGTCGGCTTATTGCATTTACTTCCACATAACTCTCTATGACGTTGACGTAAACCATTGAAAAATAGATCCGATATTTCTTCTTCCTTCTTCTCGTTTAAATCTAAACTATAGGCAGGAGTAGGAGAAGAGGGTCGCGAAGATTCCGGAGAAGACAGTGGGGAAATGTTGAGATCTAATCTCGGACTGCGGAGTCCTCGTACCAAATTTTGCACGTAAGCCTGCTTTTCGACCGCTGTGCGAAAAGTAGACGGTAGGATTACTAACCGGGTTTCTACTTGTTTTGGTACACCGGCGCCCATTGCAGGTTTTGGAACCGAGAAAAATACAGCACCAAAAACAAAATAAGACTAAAAAAGAGCCTAAACGTTCTTCTTTAGTCGTCTTTTTCACTGAAGGCAGGTAGGGGGAATTGAACCCCCGCAACGAACGTTTTCTTTTATTTTCCATTTTTCAAGGTTAAGATTATACAATACGGCAAAGCCAAGTTGAGAAAAAGGCACCTTGCAGTGAAGAGTAAGCCGGTCGGTACGCAAGGATACTTAGGTACCTTGGGCTTACTCTTTTAAGGAAGTGAGAACGAGAATAAACAATTAGTCCAGAGGACGCATTGATAATACAGCTTCGTTATCACGGTCAATACCCTTTTCGAAGCCAGCAGCAGCAGCTCGCGCACGACCTGCGTGCCATAAATGGCCTACAAAAAAGAAAAACGCAAGAACGAAATGAGACGTTGATAACCAAGAACGAGGGTTAACGAAGTTAACTGCGTTAATTTCAGTCGCAACACCACCTACTGAGTTTAGTGAACCAAGAGGCGCATGAGTCATGTACTCTGCAGAACGACGCTCTTGCCAAGGCTGAATATCATTTTTCAGCTTGTTTAAGTCAAGACCGTTAGGACCACGTAATGGCTCAAGCCAAGGACCACGGAAATCCCAAAAACGCATAGTTTCACCACCAAAAATGATCTCACCTGTAGGTGAACGCATTAGGTATTTACCTAGACCTGTAGGGCCTTGTGCAGAAGCTACGTTTGCACCTAGACGCTGGTCACGTACTAGGAAAGTGAATGCTTGTGACTGTGATGCTTCAGGACCAGTAGGACCGAAGAATTCACTAGGGTATACTGTGTTGTTAAACCAAACCATCGGTACAGCAGTGAAAGCCATTGTTGCAACAGCTGCAAGACTGTATGAAAGGTAAGCTTCACCAGACCAAACAAAAGCACGTCGAGCCCAAGCAAATGGTTTTGTTAAAATATGCCAAATACCGCCTAAAATCTCGATTGTACCAATCCAGATGTGGCCACCAATAACGTCTTCCATGTTATCTACCGATGTGATCCAACCGTCACCACCAAAAGGTGAGCGGAAGAAGTAACCAAAGATAACAAAAGGACTTACGGTTGGGTTAGAGATGATACGAACATCACCACCACCCGGTGCCCATGTATCGTAAACACCGCCGAAATATAAAGCCTTCCAAACAAGAAGCCATGCGCCGAAGCCTAAAAGAACAAGGTGAATACCAAGAATGGTAGTCATCTTGTTTTTATCCTTCCAAACATAACCAAAGAAAGGGAAAGACTCTTCTAATGTTTCAGGACCAATTAGTGAGTGGTAAACACCACCAAAACCTAAAACAGCTGAAGAAATTAGGTGCAGTACACCACTAACGAAGTATGGGAATGTATCTAGAACTTCACCACCCGGACCTACACCGTAGCCTAGAGTCGCTAGGTGAGGAATAAGGATAAGACCTTGCTCGTACATTGGTTTCTCTGGTACAAAGTGAGCTACTTCAAATAAGTTCATTGCACCAGCCCAGAAAACGATAAGGCCCGCGTGTGCTACGTGAGCACCTAATAGTTTTCCAGAAAGATTAATTAGTCGTGCATTACCAGCCCACCAAGCAAATCCAGTAGATTCCTGATCACGACCACCGATAGTAAGTGTTCCATTAAAGAGCGTTTCCACGTGGTAGAACCTCCTCAGGGAATACAAGTTGTTCATGAGGCTGATCTTGAGCAGCCATCCAAGCTCGAATACCTTCGTTTAGAAGAATATTTTTTGTGTAGAATGTTTCGAATTCAGGGTCTTCCGCAGCGCGAATTTCTTGTGAAACGAAATCGTAAGCACGTAGGTTTACTGCAAGTCCTAAAACACCAATAGCAGACATCCATAGACCTGTTACCGGTACAAATAGCATGAAGAAGTGTAACCAACGCTTGTTAGAGAAAGCAACACCGAAAATCTGTGACCAGAAACGGTTTGCAGTAACCATTGAATATGTTTCTTCAGACTGTGTAGGGTTGAATGCACGGAAAGTGTTTGCACCGTCACCATCTTCGAAAATTGTGTTCTCTACTGTTGCACCGTGGATAGCACATAAAAGAGCTGCACCAAGAACACCTGCAACACCCATCATATGGAATGGGTTTAGTGTCCAGTTATGGAAACCTTGGAAGAATAGGATGAATCGGAAGATTGCTGCTACTCCAAAACTTGGAGCAAAGAACCAACCAGACTGACCTAGAGGGTAAATTAAGAATACAGATACGAATACAGCGATAGGTCCTGAGAATGCAATAGCATTGTAAGGACGGATTTGTACTGCACGCGCGATTTCAAACTGGCGTAGCATGAAACCAATAAGACCGAAAGCACCGTGAAGGGCTACGAAAGTCCATAGACCACCTAGCTGGAACCAACGTGTAAGATTACCTTGTGCTTCGGGACCCCATAGAAGAAGTAACGAATGAGCCATACTGTTTGCAGGAGTTGAAACTGCAGCAGTAAGTACGTTACAACCTTCTAAGAACGATGATGCTAGACCATGCGTGTACCATGAAGTTACAAATGTAATACCTGTAAGCCAACCACCAAGTGCTAAGAATGCACAAGGAAATAATAATAGACCAGACCATCCCACGAAAACGAAACGGTCACGTTTTAGCCAATCGTCGATGTCGTCAAACCAACCGCGTTTTTCTTCCGTTTTTCCAATTGCAATCGTCATAATGTTAATCTCCAGAATTAACCGTCAAATTAAGTAAGTCTTTTTACAAAAACTTTGCTTTTCTTTAGTTTTATTTTAACTCTATTATAAACTAAAATGAAAAGACTTTTCACTTTATATATTAATATATTTAATGGCTTTACTTTGTACTTTTTGGCTTACTTTTTTCATAGAATCCCTCCTCACCAGTGAAACCCCGGCTCTTTTTACAAACTTTTCGTGCTTCACACGAAGTTACACTGATCCCAGCTTGTGGCTTTGCCGATATATTATATGTTAATATAATTAATGGCAAAAAAAAAATAGAAAAAAAAGAAGTTAAAATGGCAGAATCTGGGTTTATTCCAAAATATTGTATATAATCGTAGTAAAGTTCATTGTCCCCCTTGGGCACACACAAGGTCGGTGCCAAGGGCAGACAAACCTTGGACTTTTCTCAAGACTATTTGATAGCACTTCAAAATTTTAAAAATTAAAAAAAAATTTCTTACTATGATTTATTTCTTTCAACTAGCTCTTTTTGCTTTAATTGCCGTTTCTTTCCTACTAGTTGTTGGTGTTCCAGTAACTTTTGCTTCTCCAGATGGTTGGAGTAGTTCAAAAGGAACTATTTTCTCTGGCGTAGCACTATGGGTCTTCCTAGTTTTCGCAGTAGGTGTATTAAACTCATTCGTCATTTAATTAGCCTCAAAAAAAGCATGTAAACTGCCCTTGTGCACAAGGTGGGCGTGTCCCTGCGTCAGTCAAGGTGGTACCCTCGCTACGCCAGGGTACGACTAACAGTTCCGCAAGGGCACTGCCCTTGCGGCGGCACCGAACGACCCATTGATACGCCTGGCCTTGCCCAAGGGCAGTTTACATGCTTTCTCTTTGCCTCTGTGCACAGGGTGGCCAGTGCAACTTCGTGTGGCGCAGCTGAAGCACGAAAAGTTAGTGGTTTCGGTTACTGTCGGTGGCAAGGTAACCTTTAATATCAAACTTCGTGTGCAGCTACGCTGAAAGCACGAAAAGTAGGCACGAACAGATTCACTACTTTTTGCTGTTTTGCAAACGTTTTATCAGGTAACAAGGATGTTTTTGAAACCATCTCCAGAATTTCGTCTTCTCTTAAACGATCTTTTTCCAGTAAAGAATAGGCAATAAAGTCTAACGTATTTCGATTTGTTTTTAAGTAAACTAGAACACGTTCAAAGGCATGCTTGATAATGGACTGAATAAACTGATCGCGTTTTTCATAAGCCTTTATTTCATATTCTAGCATCTGGTTCTTATGGAAGTAATCATCCCCTACAAGAATTTCTTGATCTTCTTGTGCCTTTTCATCAATGTAGGACTTACCCCATTTTGGCAAATCTTTCGCATAAAGGTTTTGACTTGTTAATTGCCATGACCAAAAACTTAAAAACCGCCAATTCATTCGAATAGGTTTTTCTCGGTCTTCTTCTTCGTTTACGAATCGTAAAAAATCCTCTTGCAATGAGTTCCAAACGTTGTTATACGAATACGATTCTAACAAATTAAATCGCTTCGACGTAGAGTTAATCCCCAACGGATTATACGATAAAGCTAGAAGAGAATGCCCAAACATCCCATAATCCTCTATCATTGTCTTTGCCAGCTTCGTAGCTTTTTCTAAATCATGGATTCCTTGTTGACTGAACCAAAAAGAGTCTCCCTTTTTTTGAAGAGAACTAAGTTCATGGAAAACATAAAATTCAGAAACAGTACCCGCAAGACAACCTAAAATTCTTGCTTCTAAAATCTTTTTATTAGAAATTTCGAAAGCAAGCCTTTTCACCTTTTGATCGAGTTTTACATAACGTAAGTTTTTAGGTCTTGGCGACAATTCTAACGCTAACGGATTTGGTAATTCTTCCACAAGAGAATAAATGACCCCTATTCCAGCTTGATAATAGGCTTTTCGTATTTGTGTAAAAAGATCTCCCACTTTTCTCAGCGTATCCTGTTTAGAATAAGTAGAAATACGTTCCAAACCGTGCTGTAATGTTTCCAGTGTATGGACTTTTTGCTTTCCACGGATAATATTCAGCAATGATTCATTCACAATCGCGGATAAATCAGCGCCACTAAAACCCTCGGTCATTCTTCCAAAATAATTCCATGGAATCGAAGAGTCAAATCCATTTTTTGACGCGTGTAATTTTAAAATATCCACACGTACTGCTTTTGTAGGAAGTTCTAATTGAAAAATCCGATCAAAACGACCTGGTCGAATAAACGCAGGATCTAATAACTCAAAAAAGTTGGTAGCCCCAATTACAATCAAATCATTTCGTTTTGAAAAACCATCCATTTGAATGAGAAATTCAGTTAATAGTTGGATTTTTTCTTCATCTTGACCGCCGTTTTCAACGTTATTTAACGAAGTCACAGAACCTGTTCTTCGTTTTCCTAAGGTATCAATTTCATCCATAAAAATAATGGAAGGAGTTTCTTTTTTCGCTTTTCGAAAAAGATCTCTTAATCGTGCCGGACCGATGCCATTTTGATTTTCAACAAACTCACTGCCAGAGGTAAAAAAGAACGTCACTTGCGATTCGCCCGCAATGGCTTGGGCCAGTAATGTTTTTCCTGTTCCTGGTGGGCCCACTAAAATGTAACCTTTTGGCGCATAAATGCTTAGACGACTTTGCGTCTTTTTCGGTTGTAAAGATTGAACCAGTTCGTTTAAATCAGGAACTAATTTTTCAATCCCTGCTAAATCACTAAACCTTTTTTTGTTTTGGGACCTGCTTACTTTTTTTGCTTTTGTTTTTCGTATGTCAACGGCTGTATTCGTCAGACGGAACCAAATATCCCCCAAAAACCATAACGGAAAAAGAACGGCATAAACATGAACCACAAAACTTAAACTAGAAAGAAAGCCAGGGTAAAAATGTTTTGGGTCATGGTAAAATGTTATTTCGGGCAGTTTTCTATGATTGGCTAATGCACGTGTACGTAGCTGTCTAAACAGATTCCGTTTGTATTGATTTTTTAGTTTTATCTTTTCGTGCTCTACACGAAGTTGCACTGAACCCCCCGGAACCGAGGGTGTACCCAAGGTTGACTTCGTCAATACTTTTTTTCCCGAAGGCCGCTTCATCCATTGTTTAAGCGTTAAAAAAATATTTTTATGAGAAACACTTGCGGGCAAAGAAATACAATACTTTTCTGGATTCTCATTAGAAGACACTAAAAGAAATTGATCATACAAAACCAGTTTTTGCGTTTCCAGCGCCCCAAAGGTACCTTTAGGTACCGAACCTTTAAAATCTTGCCACGATAAATGAACCCAAGATGATTTAGGCTCGGCTCTTAAAAAAGAATAACGTAAGTAAGAGGCTTGTAAGCATCCAATAAGAATACCCAAAGGGAAAATAAGAAACCGTAAGGTTGTTTCGAAGGTCCAGTCCTCTATTATTTTGAGCGTTGATTCTTGAAAATATTGCCGCGTTTGTCTAGGTTTCGTGCGTACAAGGTAAGAACCCCATCCTTTGAAACTTGTTTCTTCTTGATCTGTTTGATTTAAAATAAAGGCTGCAGATAAATTCCCCATAAATTCAGGAGTAAACCAGCGCCAAATATTCCATGTATAATAACTAATCCCATAAAAAAGTAAAAGTCCGGACGATTGAACGAGTTTCCCTATTTGTTTCTCTTTATAGGAAATACGAACTAACTCTTGCATATTTTTTTCAGATTTTAAGTCAAAAAAATCCTCGGAATCCGGGGAATACTTCGACCATTTTAAGTCTGTATTGTTTGTTTCATTCGATGATAAATCCATTGTTTTTGTGAATACTTTATTATTAAAAAATCGTGGAAAAGAGTCCATTTAGGACAACTGCAGTGTCTGCCCTTGGCCAGGGTCAAGTACCCTCTGGGTACGACTGTGGACAAGTTAATCTTGAACCCCCATTTGTGTTCTTAGTATAACATACTTCGTGTGTCTTGTCGGTACCTTTTGTCTTTGTGTCCTTGGGCAAAGCCAGGCTTTGGCCAAGGGCAGGTACCTTGAAATCTAACTTTTCGGGCTTCAGCTGCGCCACCCGAAGTTACTCGTCTGCGACGTAGTCGGTGCCTTTAGGCACCTTTGCACAGTGATTCTTAGCGAAGCTAAGGTGGACTGCGGAACGGCGCTTCGCTGATGTTTTTGTTTTGGAAAAAAGAAAGTTTTGTTTGCTATTGATTTATTGTCCTTGTTCGTGTGCAACTCCTTTTCTGTCGGTTCCCCTTAGGGAACCTTGGGGCATCAGCTGCGCCAGTGTAACTTCGTGTGGCGAAGCTGAAGCACGAAAAGTTCCCCTAAAAAGGTTTCGTGCTTCAGCTTCGCCACACGAAGTTGCACATATTCCTTGTGCCTTTGTATCTTTGCGAAGGTTACCTCTTGAGCAGCTAGAGTACTGTCCGCCCTGTGCAGTGCCTGCCCTTGGCTAAGGACAGGCACGTACCTGAAGGTACTTTTCGTGCTTTCGCAAGGGCAGTGTAACTGCACACGAAGATCAGTGATTAAAGACCGCTACGGCCCCAAACTACAAGAGATAGAGAAAAGCTAAAACTTACCATAAGAAAAGCCCAACCAGCACTTACAATATCCGGCATAATTATTCTTCCTTTCAGTAAAACTGTACATATAACTTTTATCTTCGGCACGGTGGTGCCTAACAGTTTCACTGAGGGCACCAATCATACACTAACGTACCTTGTTCGGTTTCAGCTACGCTGAAAGCCCGAAACGATTCTTAGCGAAGCTAAGCCTTGCACAGAATCTATTTATCCGAATTTACCTGATGTCGAGGCAATTAAGAAAGCTGCATAAGTGAACACATAACCTACGGAGAAATGTGCTAAACCAACAAGACGTGCTTGTACGATTGATAATGCAACCGGTTTATCTTTCCAACGAACAAGGTTCGCTAACGGAGTACGCTCATGTGCCCAAGCTAATGTCTCAATAAGCTCTTGCCAGTAACCACGCCAAGAGATAAGGAACATGAAACCTGTTGCCCAAATAAGGTGACCAAATAGGAACATCCAAGCCCATACAGATAAACTGTTCATCCCGAATGGGTTGTAACCGTTAATTAGCTGCGATGAGTTTAACCAAAGGTAGTCTCGTAACCAACCCATTAAGTAAGTAGACGATTCGTCAAATTGGCTCACGTTACCTTGCCATAAAGTAATATGCTTCCAATGCCAGTAGAATGTCGTCCAACCAATCGTGTTTAACATCCAGAAAACAGCTAGGTAGAAAGCATCCCAAGCCGAAATATCACATGTACCGCCACGACCGGGACCGTCACAAGGGAAACTGTAACCAAAATCCTTCTTATCTGGCATTAACTTAGAACCACGTGCATCTAGAGCACCCTTAACTAAAATTAAGGTTGTCGTATGAAGACCTAGTGCAATCGCGTGGTGAACTAAGAAGTCGCCGGGACCAATCGTTAAAAATAGAGAGTTTGTGTTACTGTTAATTGCGTCTAACCAACCCGGAAGCCAGATGCTCTGACTTGCCGAAACGGCTGCACTATCCGTTGACGAAAGAAGAACATCAAAACCATATAATGTTTTTCCTTGAGCGGATTGAATCCATTGCGCAAAAACAGGCTCAATCAGAATTTGTTTTTCAGGAGTACCAAACGCCTGCATAACATCGTTATGTACGTATAGGCCTAATGTATGGAAACCTAGGAATAAACTAACCCAGCTTAAGTGAGAGATAATTGCTTCTTTATGGTCAAGCATACGAGCTAGAACGTTGCCTTTATTTTGCTCCGGATCGTAATCGCGGATGAAGAAAATAGCACCGTGTGCAAAAGCACCCGTCATAATGAAACCAGCAATGTATTGGTGGTGTGTGTAAAGCGCAGCCATAGTTGTAAAGTCTTGTGCCATAAATGCGTATGGCGGTAGACTGTACATATGCTGAGCAACCAGTGACGTAATAGTACCTACTGACGCTAAAGCAAGACCTAATTGGAAATGTAGCGAGTTGTTTACTGTATCGTATAAACCTTTATGACCTGCACCAAGACGACCTGAAGGTGCTGTATGAGCATCCAGAATCTCTTTCATGCTATGACCAATACCAAAGTTTGTGCGGTACATATGACCTGCAACAATAAATACAACCGCAATCGCTAAATGGTGATGCGCCATATCTGAAAGCCATAAACTTTGCGTTTGTGGGTGGAAACCACCTAAAAACGTTAAAATCGCTGTACCAGCACCTTCCGATGTACCGAATACATGACTCGCTGAGTCAGGATTCTGTGCATAAACAGACCAATTACCACTAAAGAATGGAGCAAGACCTGCAGGGTGAGGTAATGTACTTAAGAAGTTATCCCAACGTACGTGTTGACCACGTGCTTCAGGAATCGCTACGTGCACAAGGTGACCTGTCCATGCTAATGAGCTTACCCCGAATAATCCAGATAAATGGTGATTTAATCTCGACTCAGCATTTTTAAACCAAGATAGACTAGGCTTAAATTTAGGTTGTAGGTGAAGCCAACCTGCAAACAGAGTAAGTGCAGCCACAATTAGTAGGAATAACGAACCTACATAAAGGTCTACATTTGTGCGCATACCAATAGTGAACCACCACTGATAAACCCCCGAGTAAGCAATGTTTACTGGACCTGAAGCGCCACCGCGTGTGAAAGCTTCCACGGCAGGTTGACCAAAGTGTGGATCCCAAATAGCATGGGCAATCGGTCGGATGTGTAGAGGGTCTTTTACCCACTGTTCAAAGTTACCTTGCCATGCAACATGGAATAGGTTCCCTGAAGTCCATAGCCAAATAATGGCTAATTGGCCAAAATGAGAAGCAAAAATCTTTTGGTAAAGATTTTCTTCCGTCATGCCGTCATGACTTTCGAAATCATGTGCAGTAGCTATCCCAAACCAAATACGACGTGTCGTCGGGTCCTGGGCTAGACCCTGGCTAAATTTTGGGAATTTAGTTGCCATAGTCTTTTAATCTCCTTCAATTTTCATTTCATACAAACCTTATTTTGCCCTTGTGGCTTTGCTATCTTTGCCGGCACTTGTGCCCAAGTGACGTAGTTGACGCAGTGGGGACATACTTTTCGTGCTTTCAGCGTAGCTGCACACGAAGTTTCACCGAGCCACAAGGTGGTCAGCTGCGCCAGCTGCGTCAGTTTAGCCGACAGCAATAATTCGAGCTAGGAAGAATGACCAAGTGGTCGCAATGCCCCCTAGTAGATAGTGTGCAACACCTACCGCACGACCTTGCGTAATGCTTAACGCACGTGGTTGGATCGATGGAGCTACTTTCAGTTTATTATGTGCCCATACAATTGACTCGATAAGCTCTTGCCAGTAACCACGGCCACTAAATAAGAACATTAAACTAAACGCCCAAATGAAATGTGCACCTAAGAATACAAGACCGTACGCAGATAAAGCTGAACCGTAAGACTGGATAACTTGTGAAGCTTGTGCCCATAAGAAATCACGTAGCCAACCGTTTACTGTATTTGCACTTAACGCGAAGTTACCACCCGTAATGTGTGAGATACCCTTCGAAGTTACACTACCCCAAACATCTGACTGCATCTTCCAGCTAAAGTGGAAAATAACGATAGAAATAGAGTTGTACATCCAGAATAGACCTAAGAATACATGATCCCATGCAGAAACTTGGCATGTACCACCACGACCAGGACCGTCACAAGGGAATCTAAAACCTAAATTGGCTTTGTCCGGGATTAGACGAGAACTACGCGCAAATAAAACACCTTTCAGAAGGATCAGTACCGTTACATGAATCGTAAACGCATGGATATGGTGAACCATGAAATCAGCCGTGCCTAATGAGATTGGCATCATCGCAATCTTACCGCCTACTGCAACCACGTCACCACCCCACGTAGGGCTAGTCGCAACAAGTACGTTTGGAGCCGTTGAGGTTGGTGCTAAGTAATGAGTATTTTGTACCCATTGCGCAAAAATAGGCTGAAGTTGGATCGCTGTATCCGAGAACATATCCTGTGGTCGACCTAAGGCAGACATTGTATCGTTATGAATGTAAAGTCCAAAACTGTGAAAACCTAAGAAAATACAGATCCAGTTTAAGTGCGAAATAATCGCATCTCTATGGCGAATTACACGATCTAATAGGTTATTGTAGTTATTCGTAGGATCGTAATCACGAACCATGAAAATAGCCGCGTGAGCAGCTCCACCTGTGATACAGAAACCACCAATCCACATATGGTGCGTGAAAAGAGATAACTGTGTTCCGTAATCCGTCGCTAAGTACGGGTACGGAGGCATTGCATACATATGGTGCGCTACAATAATAGAAACAGAACCCAGCATCGCTAAGTTAATAGCTAATTGTGCATGCCAAGACGTAGTTAAAATTTCATACAGACCTTTATGGCCTTCGCCTGTAAAAGGACCTTTATGAGCTTCCAGAATTTCTTTCATACTGTGACCAATACCCCAGTTTGTACGGTACATATGACCGGCCACTAAGAAAAGTACAGCAATCGCTAAATGGTGGTGAGCAGTATCACTTAACCATAAACCGCCTGTTAATGGGTTTAAACCACCACGGAAGGTTAAGAAATCTGAATATTCAGACCAGTTAAGAGTAAAGAATGGTGCGATACCTTTAGAAAAACTAGGGTATAGTTGAGCCATTAATTCTCTATTTAACAGAAATTCGTGCGGAAGTGGAATCTCTTTAGGATCAACCCCTGCATCTAAAAGTTTGTTTACTGGTAACGAAATGTGAATCTGATGGCCTGCCCAAGATAAGCTACCTAAACCTAGTAAACCTGCTAAATGGTGATTTAACATAGATTCTACGTTTTGGAACCATTCTAGTTTTGGTGCTGCTTTATGGTAATGGAACCACCCAGCAAAGAACATAAGTCCTGCCATAATAAGACCACCAATCGCAGTACTATATAACTGTAGTTCGCTTGTGATCCCTTGTGCGCGCCAAATTTGGAAGAAACCAGAAGTAATTTGAATACCTTGGAAACCACCACCTACATCCCCATTAAGGATTTCTTGGCCTACAATCGGCCATACTACTTGAGCACTTGGTTTAATATGAGTTGGATCACTTAGCCATGCTTCGTAGTTAGAGAAGCGAGCTCCGTGGAAATGCATCCCCGAAATCCAAATAAAAATAACGGCAAGTTGCCCAAAATGAGCACTAAAAACCTTACGCGAAATATCTTCAAGATCTGTCGTATGACTATCAAAATCATGCGCATCTGCATGAAGATCCCAAATCCATGTTGTTGTCGCAGGACCTTTTGAAAGTGTACGTGAGAAATGACCAGGCTTGGCCCACTTTTCAAAAGATGTCTGTACAGGGTTACGTTCTACAAGAACTTTAACTTTTTTTGCTTCTCGATCCGGAGGACTAATTGTCATCGAGATTCTCTCCTCTGTTTAGGCGAGACACACGAAACACCTACCTACTGATTCTTAGCGAAGCTAAGGTAAAGGTTTTCACTGCTAAGATACATTCATCTGAAAGCTTTTGCGCTGTTGTGATTGGTGCCTTTAGGCACCAAGGGCTTTGCCGAATGGTTCCCCTTCCCCTTCCCCTTCGGGCAGGCAGGCAGGTACTTTCGTTAGTACCCCTTCAATTCTTAGAGCTGCTTCAAACACATGAAGATCTTCGTCAAAAATCGTCGATTGGGGCAAATAAAAAAACACAGGAATAACGAAGGTAAGCTTTCATATTTGTATTATGACATAGCGAAAATGTGCTTTATGGACAGTTAACGTAAAATGTTTATCAAGGTTACGTACCGCAAGGATACTTGGGTACACAACACACAAGGTTCCCTGGAACAGCGCTTCGCTGACACACCACGTACCTAAAGGTACAGACGTATGTACCAGCAATCCAACTTTTCGTGCTTCAGCTGCGTCACTATTGTGCACCTGGCCTTGCGGAAGAAAGCCTCCCAAGGTGCCAGTGACGCAGTGGCACCGACACCAACTAAAAATAAAAAAAAGAGTAGAAATAGAGCGGGAAAAAACACAGCAAGGTCAGGTCTAAGTTACCCTACAGTTACACTAATAGATAGAAGCCGGCAAAGATAGCAAAGCCCACCTTGTGCACAGTGACGCAGTGACACAAAGACAAAAAAAAGGAGAACTCATGAAATTAGCTTATTGGATGTATGTAGGACCTGCGCACGTGGGGACATTACGCGTAGCTAGTTCTTTTAAAAATGTCCATGCCATCATGCACGCGCCCCTAGGGGATGATTACTTTAACGTAATGCGTTCCATGTTTAACCGCGAACGAGAATTTACGCCAGTCACGGCGAGTGTTGTAGATCGCCATGTGTTAGCGCGCGGATCGCAAGAAAAAGTGATCGATACGATTCTCCGAAAAGATCAAGAAGAATGTCCGGATTTAATTATATTAACGCCGACATGCACTTCTAGTATTCTTCAAGAAGATTTGCACAATTTTGCAGAGCAAGCTTCCTTAAAGTCGAAGTCTAAAGTTCTTTTAGCAGATGTCAATCACTATCGCGTGAATGAAATGCAAGCCATGGATCGAACACTTGAACAGATTGTTCAATTTTATATTGAAGACGCGAAAAAACAAGGACATTTCGAAAGTCGAAAAACAGAAGAACCTTCTGTAAATATCATTGGTATGTTTACCTTAGGATTTCATAACCAACACGATTGTCGCGAACTAAAACGTTTATTTAAAGATCTTGGGATTCGAGTTCATCAAGTGATTCCCGAAGGTGGAGACATTAAAAAACTAAAAGATTTACCCGCAGCTTGGTGTAACATTGTTCCTTATCGAGAAGTAGGGTTAAAGACAGCTCATTATTTGAAAGACGAATTCGATATGCCTTATATTGATACTATTCCGATGGGTATTTTAGGCATGAAAACGTTTATTGAAGAATTACAAACAGTCTTCAACGGATTAAAACCAGAGCTGGCTTTTGCTTTTAATGATTATATCGTTCGTCAAACAACCTTTATTTCGCAATCGGCTTGGTTCTCAAGATCCATTGACTGCCAAAACCTGACAGGAAAAAAAGCAGTTGTTTTTGGGAATGCCACTCATGCTTCAAGCATCACAAAAATTCTTGTACAAGAAATGGGCATTAAAGTGGTCTGTGCAGGAACGTATTGTAAACATGATAGTGAGTGGTTTACAGAAAGAGTTAAAGATTATTGTGATGAAGTCTTAATTACCGATGATCAGACCGTAGTTTCAGATATGATTGCGCGCGTTGAACCTGCAGCCATTTTTGGTACACAAATGGAGCGCCATATTGGGAAACGATTCGATATTCCTTGCGGGGTTATTTCAGAACCGATTCATATTCAAAATTTTCCCTTAGGGTATAGACCGTTCCTTGGCTACGAAGGAACGAATCAAATCGCAGATTTAGTGTATAACTCATTTGCTTTAGGCATGGAAGATCATCTTTTAGAAATCTTTGGTGGGCATGATACCAAAGAAATGGTTGTCAAGCCGATCGAATCCAATGGACTCTCTTGGAGTCTGGAAGCATTAGAGGAATTAAATCGAATCCCAGGATTTGTTCGTGGAAAAGTAAAACGGAATACAGAAAAATATGCTCGTTCAGAAAATCTGTCCGAAGTTAGTTTAGATGTTATGTTTAGTGCAAAAGAAGCAATGGCTCAAGGATAGTATAATACCAGTAATCCGCAAGGGCACCCTGTGCAGTGCCGTCAGCGTAGCTGTTGCGGAACTGTCCGACTGCACAGGGTGGAGTCTTGGGTAACTTGTCCCCCTGGGGTACGTTACCAGAGTAACGTACCTAAAGGTACAGACCTTAGCTTCGCTAAGAATCACACCTTGAAAGTTCCTCTTCTTTCTTGGGTTACTGGTACCCAAGGTGCCCTTGTCCGTAATGTTAAGGTGCCTAAAGGCACTGCCTTGCCGAAGGGAAAAGAAAGAGGCGGACGGGTACACAAACGGTAGAAAAAAAGCTACTATAGGAGGTAGCAGTAAACATACAAATAGCTCTGGGTCGATGCCCGAGTGGTTAATGGGGGCGGATTGTAAATCCGCTGGCAACGCCTACGCTGGTTCAAATCCAGCTCGGCCCAAACAATGAGTTTTCAGTGAAACTGCCAAGGAGAGGTGTCCGAGTGGTTTATGGTCTTGGTCTTGAAAACCAACGTGATGTGAGTTACCGTGGGTTCGAATCCCACCCTCTCCGAAACAA
>Ga0307489_10001380_pt1 | contig 15944 bp, 27 predicted proteins | sample SB12metaG_FD_202247 | JGI IMG/M metagenome (GOLD analysis project Ga0307489, IMG submission 202247) | Sea-ice brine microbial communities from Beaufort Sea near Barrow, Alaska, United States - SB 1.2 | ecosystem: Environmental > Aquatic > Marine > Coastal | place: USA: Alaska | collected... | reverse complement strand
GCCACACAACCCACGCGAGAAGCGTCTCCAACCGTTATCTCGCGCGCCGATCGCGTGCGCGCGTCATGTTGGAGCCCCGTGCATCGTCTCAAATCTCCAAGTTTTGCAACAATCGTCAAAATCGTTCGATTTTCGAAAACGTCGATATCCGTGCCGAAGATACAGACTTGTTACTAGACCTTCCAGTTTCTTAGGGTACAGGGGCTCCGACCGCGTAGCTTACTGTATGTAGAGCCGACACTTTTTTTGGAGGGGATCGTCGCGACGGACGAGCGTTTTCAGTCACTTTCGTTTTCCTTCCAGCGGGAGGTCCAGTTGTCTCGAGGAGCTGTGTCACACAATCCAGGCTGAGTCTACAACGTACACAGCTTTATGCACTGGTGCTGCCTCTTGCGTTTCGTACCAAAAACAACACAGCGTCGACCTGCTACGACTCTCCGTTTGACCGCTCGTCCAAAACGTTATTGGAGAGTGCGAAACGACACCGCCCACCACACGAGGTGACCGAAAATCTCGGACGGTTGGCTCGTTTGTCGAGGGCAACAACGGAAGCAGGAAAGCGTACAATTAGTACAGATGTGTCCAGAATTCAGTGTTACTAACGTTGCGTCGGGAAGCCAATACGTTTTCCCGTACGTCGCTCAACGTTGTCCGCGCCAAGGCTTGGCGTTTTTCATTCGTATTTTGTGCACTTCAGAATTCCATGCTTCTACAACGCTTATTGGCGTCAACTGTTAAAGTCTTACAGCGAATGGATCAACGCAAGAGGCTTTGAGCACTATCACGATGCTGTTGATTCGGAGCCCATTCACCCACTTCTACACGAAGTTTCATCTCCAGAAAACAAAAGTACAAGAGGTACCCGTTCTTGACATTTGAGTTTTACTCTAAATGCGTGAGCTTTCGCTTTGTACAGTGCAAACCCAGTCACGTTATGCTACACTTGGATGTTGCAATGCTGCCTTCTATGAGGTACGGATAATGACGACTTACTCAGCTGCTTACCTCGACCTACCTTAACCGTTGGGCTTATTCGAAAGTTTACGACAGCTTTCGACCAACACGATTTTGAATGCCTCAGCTAAAGGAAAAACACAAATAGAAGCAGTATGTGTTGGTTGTGATCACTTTTCCAAATGTGTAGCTGAAGAAAGTTTGTGTTCCACTCGCAGGTTGCTCAACATTTTCACAAACCTATAAACGTGGCTGCAAAGGACATGAACATCTGTGCGACCGTTCTGAAAAAAATATGCAGGCGTCATGGGCTTTTTCGATGGCCTAGTCGAAAGGTGGTCACCACCCTTGCGCACCATCATTTATGATTTTTCACTGTGTTTTATTGGCAGCTTAAAAGCCTCCAAAAAAAAGTTCAGTGCATGGAAAGTGAACTTGAAACAAGTTTGCTAAAAGGAGACGAGGAAAAGCATGCGTCTATCAAGAAGAAAGTCAAACAAACCAAAATTGAAATAGCTAACACTTTACTGGCGCACTAGTAAGCCATACATGTAGAAAATTACCGGGCAGTGTACAACAAGTGATGACGTCAGCTCATGTCAAAACGGTGCATGTTCTCTAATATTCAGACTCTACTGGTCCTAACGGATACGTGACTCAGAGCGAAACGAATACACTGAAATCCACAACCCAGTATAAGGATCATGACGCGCTACGCGCTTGTTGGTGCGAACACGTGTATGACATCGCGTGTCGCTTGGGGGGGGGGGGGTTGAGGCACCCGGCGCTCGTCCTGAGTACGAGCGCGCGCCCGCGTATCACGGCCGCGGCACACGCGACGCTCGAGGCTCTGGAGACCAGGTGCGTTCACGCCACGTTTGCGGTGAAGTGCCGTCCACAGCTCGCGAACATTCTTCTGCATACCGCGCGCGGGAAGAATCGTCGTTGTACGGGCGCGCATACCCGCCCGCACGCGCTTTATATCTGCGCAGCGGCACCGTCCACGGTGACATTTGGGAGTGAGTGGTTCCGCGCAGAGCGCCCCCGGCGGCGCCCTCCCCTGCGGTGCCAGGCGGTGGCCCCTGCGGTGCCGCGGCAGCAGTGAGTGGGACGATTAAGGGTTGTCTCGCGCTGTCCGCGGCGCGCTGGCACTATCTTCGTGGGCGTGGTACTCGTCTGCGTCGCCGGCGACGGATGGATGCTGGTAGAGCCCAGCAGCTATGAATGACGCGCTGCCATCGCCTGACCAGTGGTCACCGCCTTCACCACTCCCCTCACTCTCCACCTCAACCGCGCGCATCGTAAAATTGACCATGTTCACCTCCTTGCCTTCCCTTGCTGGTCACGGGGGCCAGGGCGACAGGCTGGTGCCTCCTTTTACACGCGGAAGCGTCTCTCTCCCTCTCTATGTCGGCTCGTCGCGGCCCTGGCCCAGGGCCTGGCAGATATTGCTTCCCACCTCACACGTCACCTTGTTAAACCCTCGAGGCTTGAGCTAAACGGCATCCTATGACGCGGCGAGCGATAGCAGCCAGACCCTAGATGCTGGCAGCGATGCAGTCGTACCGTGACACGCGCACGCGCACAAGGCGTACCTAAACACGCACCACGACTCCAAGGCCGCTTTGTCGCTGCAGAAGCGGCAGCGGAGCGCGGCATCGGGGTAAGGCCTGTCAGATATTGCCCACTTCTTGAGTTAATCAGAGTGTTGGAACTTGGCGAGGGACATCTGCCAGGCCATAGCGCAATTGCAGTTGTGCGCCACGTCATCCAACGCATTTTGTGCCCTTGTTCATATATTCAAACGCCATTCTGTGACGCGGCCGCCGCCGGACGTGCTACGCGCGTTCACGCAGTGCACGCATCTTGCGTACCCCAGCGCCGGCCACCCCCTGCGGCGCAACGCGGGAACGGACTTTGGGTATGCGTCCATCGTTGCGACGTCGACCGGCGCGGCTGCCTCGCCGCGGGCGAAGTCGCCAGGCTCGCATTGCGGTGGAGGAGGAGGATCCGCTGCCACCGCGCCCGTGAAAAGCATCGGAACACGCACGGCGCCGGCGGCCAAGGCGAGCGCGCTGGGCTGAGCATCCGCCGCCGCAACGACGGCGCAAATTGAAATGAGAACAAAAACGCGACGGATATGGACCGCATCGTGTACGCGCCCGAATTCGCCATGCCTACGCCATCACGTGAGCGGAACAGGTGCGCCGACTCGGCCGCGGCATCCTCACTCTTCCGTTTAGTAAGGCGCGTGAAGGGACCGCGTCAATACTGACGTATATGAGGACGATCTGCTAGAAGCATCCTAACAAAATATTTTGTTGGTATTCCCTACGTGGAAGCGTGGTGGGCCCATAACCCGTCGCTATCGCCGACGGAACGAGGATATGTTGTGTATGCTCGCTTCGCCCGAGACGTAGTGTGGTTTGAAGTGATGTGTTCTGACAAGCTTCTCTTGATATGTAGCTAATCGCGTCTGGCGATTTCGTAGAAGTGCCGTATCGGCTCCTTCGCCGTCTATTCGGTAACTGTTGGTTGGTCGGATTGCCCGTACTACCTTTATATCTAAAATCCTTTGAAATATATGATAATGGATAATGACAGCCCACCATGATTTTTGCATAGCTCTATAGAGAGTTGTCTGTTTTTGTTTATTTGAGTTATAATGAGAAGCATCTTAGGATAGTTTTACTCGCCCACCATGTTCCACCTGTAATTGCGATACGTGTCCTGTGTACCTGTGATTCTCAAAATGATTCTTGTTGGTATTCCCTTAGTTGTTTTTGTTAACTTGGGTTTCTACTTTGAATATGTAGTTTCTGTGTCTTTCAAATAATCCTCTGTCAAGTGCTTTTGTGAATATGTCACTCCAGTTTAGTAGAGTATTCACATATGACCTGGGTTGGGAAAACCGGCAATATGCAAATACGCAAAAGGCATAAATACGCAGAAATACCCAAGAATACTCAGCCCACCCGGCGCGGAGCGCCGCGAAAATTTTCGGACAGTACATGTGAGATAGTGTTGGAATGATTGTCGCCATCTGCTCATACACAATACGCAAATACGCACGCGACCCAAATACGCAGCTATATTTAAGAATACCACCACCCCCCCCCCGGAATATCCCATCCCAGCATATGACAGGTAATATTTCTTGAATATTTGAACTTGTTCCCGTGCATAGTGATACGACAATGAGATATGTTTTGTTCTCTTGTTTGTTACAACTTGCTCTGCCATATAATCAGCGCCGATGTTGTCAATGTGTGTTTGCACTGGAGTTATTTGGATGTTCATTTCACTATGTAAGAGGTTTATGAAATACATGCCTTCTTTGAACGCATAGGTTTGAGTTTTGTACTCTGCCTCACTAGTTGAAAGTGATACACAGTCTTGTTTTTGACAAAACCATGATACTGGATTTCCGTAAAGGAATACGACATCACCTGCTGTGGATCGACCAGTTTCTTTATCTACTCCCCAGTCTGAATCAATGTATATTTCCACAGGTTGCACGTCAGACGATGATACCCTGTATGATTCATTGTGTATTTGAGATACGTCAATACTCGTATTGCAGCTTTGAAATGAGCTGTCTTATAGTTTGTGAGATATCTGCTCAGGAATGTGACTGAAAATAGGATGTCAGGTCTTGTGCACCTTGCAATGAACAGACGGGCACATACTAATTGAGCATACGGTACGTCAGGTAAATCATCTTTGGGTCCAGCCATCAGGTTTAGTTTTGCTTCCATTGGTGTTTTGAAAGTTTGCTTTGACTCCTTCAGGTTGTACTATTCGACTTTTCGATTAGCCTTTCGATTTATCTGTTTTGAGATAGATAGAGTGATTTCTCTTTCCATTCAAGTGACATTTGGAGTATGAAGTCAGATTAATTGGATGTTGTGATTTCAACATGCCTCTTGTAGTGTTCAAAGAAACCTTTCATATAGCTTTCACTGTTGTGACTAACGATGAAGTCATCAACATGAACTGATATGATAAACGTGCACTCTTTTGTTATTTTGAAGTAGATGCAGGGTTCTGTTTGACTCCTTTTCAGTTGAGGGTCATAACTCCGGATTTATTTATCCCGAAGGTCGTTCCAATCCCGTCCAGCTTGTTTCAGTCCATACAGACTTTTGAGCAATTGCACGATGTTTGATCCCTGGAATAGGATACCTTCTGGTAGTTTTAGATAAACTTTTTCTTTCAGTTCTGCATTGAGAAAAGCTCCTGTTACATCCCCACTTACTCTTTTGAGTTGGTGTTGTAGGATGAATATCAGAACGAATCGTATTCCTCCGATTTGGGGTGTAGTTGAAACGCGTTCTGTGTAATCGATGCCATATTCTTGCGTGAAGCCTTTGGCGAATATTCTCGCTTTATACTTTTCGATTTCTCCATTTGGGAGTAGTTTTAGTTTGTAAACTTTTTTCGACTTTGTTATGTTTGCTCCTTCAGGGATTTCTTCGAGTTTGATGGGTAACATAGCTTTTAAATCAGAAAATTGTTGCAGCTCCTTATCTGTACAGTAGCCTCTTGCCATTCATTCCTGTCGGAATAGGTTAAGGCTTGTTTGTATGAAAGAGGTTCTTTGTATTGCAGATATTTGCTGTTCACACTGATCGGTGTTTTTGCATTCGAAGTTGGAACAACATCGGTGTTGCCGACATTTGTGTCTGAGATCATTCGGTTTGAGTTTGGAACAACATTTGTGTTGCCGACATTTGTGTCTGAGATTATTTGAGTTGAGTTTGGAATGTTTGAATCAGGTTCTGCAGTAGTGATGTTATAGAATTATTCTTAGGCGCCACAGAGTTTGGAATGCTAAAAGTAAATCCTGTGGATTGCAGTTGTGATTGTACCAAGCCTCTGTAATCATCACAATCACATATCATATCTGTGTAGACTGTAGTTGTATAGCTTTCGACAATTTCTGAAGCGTCCCTCAGAGTGTTGTCAACTAGTGAATTTACAACTTGATCCCACTTGATGCTTTTGTTTGCGGCATTTACATAGTAACCATCAGATCTGTGAGCTAAGCCCCATGCTCTGATGTTATGTTTATCACCTGATACGATGACAGTTTCGATGTATTCATTCGGAGTCTTCAAGTACCGATATTCGTGTATCACAGTCTGGTAGATTGGTTCGTAGCTTTTTACTTTCTTTTTGTTCTTCCTGTTGCGAAGATAGAGAAGTAAGTTTCTTTCATATTTGCTTCACGACGTTGTGTACTCCTGAGTAGACATTCAGCGTTAGCCCAAACTGTCTCGTTTCCTTTTTTGAATTGTACGAGGCCGTATGTTTGTAGGTCTTTCGTGTAACAGTAAACGCTGATGTCGAGGATTCTTCCACTGAAATCATTATAGTCGTTTACATAGATATAACCTTGAGGTGTATTTGTTGTTGTACTGTAGTTGTAGACGAATGTTTTGTCTTGTGTGCTCAGCACTTTGCCATACATGTCCACGTTTTCTACGAATTTCACAATGCCTCGAGTTGTTGTCTCGTGTCCTACTCGATTGTATAGTCGATATCCGTTTGACTCACTGTCATTCCCCACATGCATGTAGAGTTTGGCTCTGACCGCAAGTTTACCAATCCTTCTTGATGGATCGATACATGCACATGCTGCACATTCTAAGTTTGCTTAGATCAGGTTTGATTCCCGTTACAAATTCGAGCAGGCACATGTCATTGTTCATATGGGGATGAGGCATTCTGTTGTAAATGTATGTTGCATGACTGAAAGACAAAGGCCATTCATTTTTCACGAACTTTGCGGTGTACATTAATACCCTTCCTGCGTCTTGGATTGTTTCCCAGACTCTTTCTGCTACTGCTGCATCCTCATGCAAAGTTGGGCTTGCACATTTTGTTTGGATACCGTTGCCTGCACATATGTTGTGCCATTTTGTGCCATTCTTTGCTTTCATATTCAGCTGCTTTGTCTGCCTGTATGATTTCTATGCTGTAAGCAATAGTGACATCAGAGATGTTGCTCAGGGTTTTGACCCAAACAATGTACTCTTTGAGCTTTTCGTATACTTCAGTACGACTCTTGAGGTAGTAGACAGTACAATACCTTGAAGCACAGTCGGTGAAACTTAGCACATACATATACTTATTTTTGAAGGATTCTTCATTTAGATATAAGATGTCTGAGTAGATCAGATGACCGAATACGGTTGTTGCTGATGCAAGGCTCCCTTCAGTTGGATTGACTGATGTGTCCCCCCCGTGATTGAAGGTAGGTGCACTGTTTAATTTTCTTTTGGGATTTCTACTCAGGACAATTCTTCGCGCTTTAGTTACATTGCATGGGCAACAGTGTAACTTGTCGCTGGACTATATTTCGTCCTTGAAGTCTGTTCTGCACAGTTCGCAAGCTGTTTTGAGACTTGAGACATTGTAGTGTCCTAGTCTCATATGTAGTCGCATGAGGTTGCTCACTCCTGTTTGAGTGTGTAAGTCTTTGTAGACAGCTATCACTGGCCATTTTAGTGGACCAAGATACGCTCTTTTGTCAGGTGGAAACTTTGTCTGACTTTTTATGAAATGACTTCTGAGTGGTATAGTGAACACATTTGGTGTACCTATTGGAAGATGATTTCAAAATGATTTCAAAATAATGGATGAACGTTTAATACCAGTTAGCTGTTTACCATTTTGGAAGGATGAACATATATTTGGTAGTTTCAGGTTGTTTTTGGAACTCTGATACTGCCTTGTCTAGTGCCCTGTATATGTCATCATTTGTATATTTTGGGTTGCCATAGAGCGGTGTGCGAATAAGCATCGTCTGTGGAATAAGATGCAGTCTGTGGAATAAGCATCGTCGTCTTGTGTAATTGATAGGCAGTAAGTTGTTTGTCTTTGAAGCAAACAATTCAATTTTGAATGGACCGAATTTGTTGTTCAGCATGTTGAAACGTGCTGTATCCAATTTAATGTCTTCTTTGTATTCAGGCTCTTGCACTGAAGGTTTTGTAGCCAAATTCGCCCCAACGGAGAGTTTGTTCCTGTTGTCTAAGCTTAGAGCTACGTGAACTGTAGTAGTTTGCATTGAGCAAGGTAACACAAGCATATTGTGTTTTGATTGTACGTGATACACACGTTGTTGTGATGTAGAATAGAGAGCTTGTTTTTGTGTATTCACATGTAGGTTCATTTTGTTTAATTCTCCAGTAGTGATTAACTATTTGCTCATAGGCATATATGCCACATTTTAAGTGTCATAGTGTCATCGTTTCCTGTTTGGAAGTTGTGCACTTGCAGGTTTATCGTGCCGATACCTTCAGTGGTTTTTGTACCACCTGGGGCTCTTCCATCATGGACTTCCTTGTAAAACACAATGACGATGGACATCCTGTTGCCAAAACGGCGACGGACGTCTACGCACAAGCTGGTATCATAATTAAAGCCATGAAGGACACACATTTCTCAGGCAGTGATGAAAACAAAGCCCGCAAATTTGAGATTTGGTTTGCGCAGCTATTGTCTGCCGCCAATGGCTTCCCCTTCCTCCTCGAGCTCATCATGAACTGCAGAGGACACCCGTATGGTACCGACAAAGGAATTGCTCTATGGCCAGATCAGTACGAGCTCGAAATATACGCAGAGGCTAGAAGAGTTCTTCTCCAGCAACCTCGCTACCGCTACCCAGTGTGGATGAAAAACAAAATCCATATTGCAGATGGCAGTCCTTTCACGCACTTCACATATGGCGAAAAGGCGATTGCTGCAACCGCTACAAACATGGCAAAAGGAGCTGCAGGATCAGCGTCAGCTCATGCTGGTGAAATTGTAGCACAGCAGAATGCTGCAGTGGCAGATGTACCTGCAACACCTCCAGTGAGTACTTCAGTGGCAACAGCTATGCTCAAACCTCACGAATCTTTCGAGTACAGCCTGGCGCAACGCGGTGCAGCGCAAAGGATGTATCTCGCAACCAACAACGCCTTCTACAACAAATCGGTGAACACCACCAAAGGGAATACCCTTGTACATGTCGTGACCTGCGAAGGGGACGGATTCATGGCGTTCCAAGGCCTACTCAAACAGAACGTTGAAGTGTCTGTCACATTTTCTATGACAGGTTGTCAAAGATGCAAACGTTTCACTTCAATGCCAAAGTTCATCCTAGGGCTGATGCAGCGGCCTTCGTCGAGCTGTGTGAATCCCTAAGGGAATCCAAGAAAATAGACTTCGATGAGTCCATGTTCGTAATCTATTTCATGCAAGCTCTCCCAAGAGACGCTTATAGATTGCTTCTAAAATATTTTTCTGACAGACTTGCCGACAAGGGCGCAGACTCGCCGAGCATTGCAAACATGGTGTCCAGTACCATATTCTTCTACGAGACCGACGTCATCAAGGATAACAAGATCAAGGAGGCACATAGCATCATCAGCACCAAATAATTAAAGAAGATAAAAACCTTGAAAGCAGCCCAGCAAAAATGGTTGGGCACCAAAGGAGGGAAATTAACAAAAGGGGCGGGACCTGCACTTTCTGTGGAAAGATAGGACATACGAAAGAGAGCAGCTGTGCTGACCCAAAGGCAGTTGCTACAGACCCAAAGGTGCTTCCAAACAGCGTTCTGTGAACAAGATCCAACGGTCCGCTGCAAATGCTGCCAAAGGTGACTGCAAACTTTGCGGAAAAAATGGCCATACAGCTGACATATGCAAACAAAAACTGCATTGCAATAACCGCGGAAAGAAGGGCCATCTTGAAGCTACCTGCACGGCAAACCCGTGTAGAACGTGCAACAAGTACTGTTACAAGTCTGCGAATCACAGGTATCAAAACTGCGATGGTTCAGCTGCGCAAACTAAAGGCGCGCTCAATAACATCTGCCAACAGATAGAGCACGGTGACACAGAGATGCAAACATAGCAAGAAAATAAATTCATCGGCTGGAACCAAACACGCGACGCCAGCGATGTCCGTGAAAGAAACAGCCATTTCTTTGACGGCTACGGTCTTCAAATCGACATGTCGGATGACCACTACCTTCCTCAAACAAGCACAAACGAATGAAACGACGAGGACTACCACTATGGAAGTGATAACATATTTCCAGGGTCATCACTCAACCAAGACATGCAGAGATGCGACGTTGAAACAGACAACGACAACACCTCGCCTGATGCATTCAATGCTCGTTCCAAACAGATCGAGCTGACCACACGTTGATTCACCAGCGCGCAGGTACATATCGTAGAGATGATTGATATGGTTTGTGCAGAAGATCAAGGAGCAACAAAACACAACAGTCGTACTGGTATAAACAAAGACCAACGCATAGCAAGGGACAACGCTGAGTCTGATAATGAACATGCTGTGAACTTCATAGAGAAAACAACTCCTACAGAAGATTTCATACGGCATGTCGCAACAGTGCCTGAACAATTGCCTGCAACCGCGCCCTGGCACAATATGTGGTCTGAAGATCTCGGGCCTGATTACTGGAGCGATATCGGATACCAGTCACTAAAAGAGTGCATCGAAGAGTTCTCGGCAAGGTCTGGTATCGACACCTCTACCGGAAAAGCAAAATACTCAGCAAGGCAAATCTACCTGGACCTGGACTTATACCCTGCCAGCTACATGTTTAATGCCAAGTACAATGATGACGAGTTTGACATCTCTGCGAGCCTCAATGAATACGTTGAGAATCTAGAAAGAAAAACTTCCTCCAAATAGGGAATTGGTGCCATACTCACAACAAACTCTACAAACGCATATGAGAAGTCTATAAACACAGCTACTAAAGGTGTGAATAGCGTACTGTTTGACTTAAACTCTGGTGCAACAGACACATATGCAACACCAAAGAGTTATACAGTACATTCGAAGAGAAACACCACACGTTTACTGTCCCGGGTGGAACAACAACCACAGAGGGTATTGGCACGATAATCTTACATCTACAAAACTTCCACACAGGAAACGTAGACCAACTAGTACTCAATAAGGTGGCATACATGCCATTGAGTAAAAACTTAATCTCCACTGGGGAATTAAACAAAGTGAACCTTCGCATAAACACAGTGCATAACACACTCTACTCCACACACCAACAAAAAGGGTGAGTGCTTGAACCAGCATACAATCTGCTAACGTTGCCTTGCACAAAAAAATGCAATGGTACATCTAAATATCAACTGTGCTAGCAACAAACGAAAAGCCTCTGACTCTGCTCTGCTCAGTGCACAAATGCTCACAAGGCAAAGCGCGTTCCTGCAAGAACCAGGGTATCAAAAGGACATCAAATCGGATATCGGAAGGTTCAAAGAGCTCAACCGCAAATTTGGTCCTTTCGAGGTTGAATTATTTGCTTCCAAGACAAATAACCTGCTGCTCCAGTTTGCATGTATTGTGCAAAGGTGGGATATGCATCGATCATGCCATGTTTTTTTTAGATTTGATAATGTTCTTTGGTCAGGCTGTAACTGCTTTTCAGTTTGTTCTTACGCCACTCATGATCTTTACTTTGTTGTTGGTAGATTCTTGAGTGTTTGTTGGCTTCATCAGATAGGTGCATTTTTTATGCTGCAGTGTTTGTACTGTCTATCTGTGCCTGGTGTTTTTCCTCACGCTGGTTTTTGTGCAACTTGTGGTTGAGTGCTCATGCTGCAGAGTCATGCTCCGAGTCTTGTGGTTTTCTGGGGGATGTCGCCAGATATACCTCCTCCTCTGTATATTCCTGCGTTTTGAGCCGTGAAAGACAGGCAGATAAAGGCTGATTAAGATCGACTCGGTGCCACCCCGCGTCGCAATTACTGTCCAGTCTTACACCGCATTGGTCAGCAATCCGTGCTTGTTTCTTTCTCCACTGGTCTGTGTTACATTCTTCAATAATGTTGTTGGCAAGTTTTGCCTGATTGTATTCCCATTGGTTGAGGGATGCCTCAAGTTTCCATGCTGTGGAGGGAATTTCTCGGACAAAATTTGCTGCAGGTTCAGTGTCACTGTCCGTGTCACTGCCACTGTCACTGTCTACATATCTCTCTTATTTTGACCGTCCCTGTTTCCCAGCGATTTGGATGGCGTTGACACTGGGATCAACTTGCATGTTGTCGTTGTCGACATATTGGTCATCTGAATGGACGGATTGGTCGTCCACATTCATGGTAGTGTCAGCAGAGTTGCTGATCTCCCTGCAGATGTTGCCGAGGAATGCGTCTCTACCTGCGTTGCCGGCACAAGACTCATAATCGTGGTTTGACGATCTTGGATAATGTTTTTCACGATGCGGACAGGGTTTGCTCATGCAAACTGCGGCAGTATGGCCGCCCTTTCCACAGGTTGTGCAGATTGTCCCTGATCTGCAGACGTCAGCTGTATGTCCAATTTTCCTGCATTTCCGGCAACATCTGCAGGGAGATCAGCAACTATGCTGACCGTCTTCATTGGCGTTTTGAACCAGCTGGAGCGCGTTGCCAGTCAGTGTGGCCAGCATAAGGTTGCACACAGCTTGTGAGGCTGCAATGGTATGTTTTTCAGATGCCCTTTTCTGCTGGTCGTTATAGTCAAAGTGTTCATTTGGCCCAAGGAGAGCAATAGCTACAGCTGTGTTGGTTGGTACAACAGCTGGAATTGTCTTCATTACTTCCTCACCCAGCGTTTGTGAGTTGCATTTGGCAATCACAGGTGTTTGCGCAGGTATGTCGACTCCAGGGTTTGCTGGGTCAACATGAACTTTAGTCAATCTGCCGTACTCGATGGCACTCGCCAATCGTCCAGCTCGATTCTTTTCGACATGATGTTCTTCTTCAGCAAGTTTGATCTCTGCTGAGAGACGATGGTGATACCAGTACCGGCCCGAATTGAGGCCTGGTTTCTAATGCAGGTATCATGGTCGTACCTAGGCATTTGCATCTTAGCCCTGCATTCTTTTGTGAAAGTCAGGAGCTCTCTCTCGTGCGGAAATAGTGCAACTTGAGGAGGTTTCCCCGTTAGGGTGGAGAATGGATGGTTTCTGGCGTTGACGAATACTTCCAGCAGGAAAGGATATCCCTGCAAAGTTGCATGGATTCTCTTATAGTATTGCTGGATGTTGTAGAAGGTGTCGCCGCCACTGCCGGAGAAGCTTAGTCCTTTGAGAGACCTTCCAGCTTCCATACTTTGGACAAAATCGACAGTTGGCGTTTTTGGCACTTGTCGTCCACTCGTATCACCTGTTGACGTGATGTAGGTCATGATGTCGGATCCTGGATTGTTGACAAGGTCCGGATACGAGCCGTTTGTGAGCACACCCTGCTGAGCTGGTGCTCAGTAGCTACAATGCCCTCAACCCCGCAGATCTTATATGATTATCCAAGGGCTACACTTGGAACAGTGTATCTGGGCACATATGTCGTTTGTTTCGACGGCCCAGTGACAACAGCTGTTCCATCAAGAGTCGTGCGATTGGCAAGAAAGGCGATGTCATCGTTACCAGTGTCCATGGCAATGCTTGCCATCTATTCTAGAAGAGTCTCTTGGAAATCTTCATGATTGTCGTTGACTGAATGAAAAGACGTCTGTCCTAGTGCGTGGTTGGTTGTACCGGCACTCAAGGATTTGCAGGGAAGTTTGAGAGTTTGCGCATCTGATGCATATCGAGTGCTCCGTAAGACCGTGTGCGGTTTGTTTACGTATTCGTTGCGTGATTTTGATCTCTTGCGAAACGGTGCCTTTTGGAAAGACACCGGTTCGTTCCGTTTTTTGAGAACAACCGTTCTGGGGGTAATCTTCTTCACGCGTGTGCGTCGTGAACGTGTGATGAGCGTTTTGTTACGCACCCATAACCTAGATCTCATTCTGGAATTCCAGAAGATGATGGATCAAGGTAAAACCTCTTCTCTGCAGGAAATGGTTCAGAAGGCAGTCTTCTTCTTCGAGAACCAGGTGGTGAATGATATAAAGACAAAAGAAGCTCACAATATTGAGAAAGAACAAGAACTTCAAAAGATCACAGACAGCTCACAACAAGAGCTGAAACAATGCTGGTGTTGGAAAACAAACAATCACATGCAAATTCTGCAACAAGCCTTACCATACTGCAGATCAGTGTTTCAACAATGCCAAATCCAAGTCTTTCAAAGGGAAGAAACCCGACTTTAAAGGCAAATCAAACGCCAAGTCACAAGACAAGTGACACGGAAGTCGCGGGATCAATTCCCCGTGGGAGCGGAAACCTGTTTCAGTAACGGAAATACCCCGTTATTGCTCGTCTGACGGTCAATCGTACGAAGAACAGCTATCAAACAAATAGTTAGAAGAACTGCTAGTGCCTAGTCTGTGAAGCGTACTAGTACTAGTATCTTAGTACTTACGTTTGGCGAGTCGTTTTGACCTCTCGACCGATCACAAATCAGTATATAAAGTTGATAAAAGAAATAAAGTTCATAGCTTCACTTGTTTTGTCATACGTTTGCCCTCGAAAAGATTATGTTAAGATGCTTCCAGCAGATCGTACTTATATACGTCAGTTGTGACCGCCATTAGAAACGCGTTGACGGCCTGGTACTATGGCACGTGACCGCACGTCACTTTTTCGCACGCGTCGCGTCGGCGACGACGAAGATGCCGGGAAGATGGTGTGTTCCAAGGTCACGGACAAAACATGCTGGACGTCAGAACGCAGAAATACGCTTGCACCGCTCATGTCGGCGCCAAGCGGCCTTGCACGGCGTTTCTATAACGGCACGTGCGTGAATGGTATACCCGCAGCGCCACTACGCAAGTATCCAACACGTAGTAATATGGGCTTCACTGAAAACAAGGCCCCGTAATGGCGTCGACGTCGGCAGAGAAGGCGCGAAGAAGGTGGGTTTCCGGTTGCCGGGGCCACTGCTGACTGAGCCTTCGACTGTTGAGTGTAAACGAATGACGTGTTTGAAGTGACGTGCCATATTACCAGGCCTCCTCTTGCTTTCAAGAACCCGCATTCGCCCTCACAGCGGGTTTGATCGCGGCAAGAGACCTCGCGGCAGGTTGAAATCGGCAAGTCCCGATCGGCGAGTTAAATAACCTGCCAAACGGGAACTGCCGCGGGCTGCACTGCCGATTTCGGTGGCAGGTCCCCTCTGGCAGTTCTGGGGGTCAGCATGGCCACAAAAATGTGGCCCTGCTGGTTCTCAAAAGCAGTAGGAAGGCCGTGAACGCGTTTGTATTGACGTCTATGGCGCGTCACCGGGCAAAACCGTGAGAGTCGGCTTCGGCGTCGACGAAAGATGCCGCGAAGATCTGCCACAGCACTGCCACAGCAGGAAACAGCAGGCGACAGCCTGTGCAGTTCTACGAGGGGGGGAATAGGGCATCTCAACCGTGAGACAGGAACGCGCTGGTATTTCGGCCAAGGGGGTGAAAACAGCGAGCCGCCCAAAGGACACGCTAGCCTTCCAGCTCGCGAAGCATACCGCGACCTCCTTGCCCCATGCCGCTTCCCTGATCAAGTCGAGCGGGCTCGTAGGTCCAGACACCGCGCGTACGACGACCTGTTGTTCTGGGAGGCAACGTCGGGCGCCAACAGGGGTCCCGTGCTGTCCGTTTGCGATGCCCGTGATATGAAGCTCAAAAAGTATACAATGTGGACTCGACGTCTCGGTAAACTCGTGAACTCGATACTCCCCCAAAAGGCACGGCAATACACGCAGCATATGCGCGAGGCGCCAGATATACTGGCGATGCCGCGGAATGAAGCCGCCGCCTTATTGACGACGGTAGCTTGAACTCAGTTTAGGGGTAACCGATCACCCATTTTCTTTTTTTTCAAAGCTAAGGAGATTAACGTAAACACGTCTTTGTAGGCCCTCTGGATATTCGTCACTTGGTAATCCATCATTTTGACCACACCTTCCACTTGCGCCTCCATACCCCATGGTACCCAGGCCGTCTTAAATCGGTTGTTATTCTTTTACTCTGCAACCACTCCTCCCACCCTCCTTTCGGGTGTTACCCTTTTCCTCCGTTTCTCTCCTCCTTAC
>Ga0307489_10001379_pt1 | contig 15944 bp, 29 predicted proteins | sample SB12metaG_FD_202247 | JGI IMG/M metagenome (GOLD analysis project Ga0307489, IMG submission 202247) | Sea-ice brine microbial communities from Beaufort Sea near Barrow, Alaska, United States - SB 1.2 | ecosystem: Environmental > Aquatic > Marine > Coastal | place: USA: Alaska | collected... | reverse complement strand
CTAACTCGCGAGTCAAAACTGTCGGGACCCGGCGCGCGTTAGGTACGCGCGCGCGAAATGCCGGTGGGCCGGCGCATGACAAGGAGCGTACCTTAGCGGCCGTAGTATTGTTATAAAGCACTTCTCTATCAACCACCGTCCTGCGTCGCGCGGCCCCGCGTGTGTTTCCGGAGAGCAGTTGCGCGGAGGGATGCGGCTTGCTTTTTCTGTCCCCACCGAATTTACTCAAGAATTAACTCAAGACCAGCCCCCTCTGGCCGGCCACCCGGTCGGCAGGACCGGGCCCAGATCGACGATCCCAAGTTGAATTTCGGTCGGGCAGAATCCTTAATGGGGCGGGTGCCAGGCAGCCCCCCGAGGGTGGAATGAAAGATCTCCCGCGCCTTTTGGTGCCACTCCAGTGATCGAGGCGGGCAAGTGGCAACCTCACTGTTCCTAATACCACCCCGCACTCTGCTCACACCACCCCGACGTCCACGACATCCCCGCCTTTACGCGCTCGAGGCTCCACACCCACAGCCCATCGTAAATATAAATAAAGACCCCCACTGACAGTGGTCAACACATCTCAACAGCCCCCCGCAGCACAACACTCCACAACGGCAGCCATGGAGGCCCTCGGACGCGGCGCGAGCGGTAGGTTCACGCACGTGTTGCCCGCCGCGCCATCGACGGCGGTGACGCGCCCTGGGCCACTGCGGTCTCGGTCCCATGCCTGTGGCTTCGGTCCCATGACTTTGGCCTTGGTCCCATGCGGCCTCGGTCCCTTGCCGCCCCACGCGCCCCTGGCGGTGCCGCGGCGAACGAGGAGGCGCCGGCCCCTCTCCCCCGGCCGCCGCGCGCCCCCAACGCGTTATGACCCCTCGCGTATTGAGGCACCCGGCATCTTGTTGACATGTTCCTCGCAACGTCTGCCCCTGGCGATCCCCCAGCGCCGGCGGAGGCGGCGGCTCCTCCTCCCGGGACGCCCCGCATCTCCGTTCCGCCACCCACGCGATGCCGTCGCTTGTTGAACCCTCGCTTCTTGAGTTACACGGCATCCTTTCCTTTGACGTGTTCCTCGCACGTCTGCTCCCGGCCCTGTGTTGAGGCAGCAACAAGGAGGGTGGGAAGACGGAGGTGTCGTACGCGGATGGCAAGATGGACGGCAGCTCGTTCCGCAACACCATGAGCAGCCTGAACTACGGCAACGTAATGGAGGCGGCGGCGCGCGACGTGATGAAGGAGAAGCGCCGGGATGAGAAGCACGCGGTGAATGTGGGCCCCATTCAGTACGATCTGGAGGTAGGACCGCGCCGCACCCGGGCCCGACGCCCCTGTCCGCCGCAACGCCCTGGAACGGCGTGCTCTCCTCTGTTATCTCCTCTCTCTCCTCTCCTCTCTCTTCTCTCCTCTCTCCTCGCTCCCCCCTCCTCTCCCCTCTCTCCTCTCCCTCTCGCCGCCGAGCCTTCCGCATCCATGTCCCCGCCTGCGTCCACCTCCACGCGTCGTTCCTTAAGCCGTTCCTTAAGCACTCAGAGGGTCTACGTCACCCCACCGCTTGCGCCCCCACTCCCCCAATATGAGCACCTTGGGGGTATTCAGCCGTGTGTGTGGCGTGGGTGTGTATGTGTATTCAAACGTGGACTAGGCTGACGGATCAACCAAAACACCTAGACTACTGAACACGTTTATAAAGTGCGCTGCCTGGCTCAAGCCGCGTGGTTTCAATGGCAAGCCGAGTGGAGTGGAGCGGAAGTGGCCCTGCTTGGAGGATTTGGAGGACGACCCGGAGCTGCACGCGCTGCACAAGGAGCGGATACAGGCGCTCAAGGAGGAGCAGGAGAAGCGCGGCGAGAAGGCGCGCAAGGGGCATGGCAGGGCGCTGCACGGCGATCCCGCTTCTGACTGTGTGCTCATAGCTTACCTATGTACATGTGAGTGTACCAGTGTACCCGCGCACACTCGCCGCGTCTTCAAGGTACTGAGTTGGATGACTGCCCGTGGTTTCAGGGACACATCGGCTGGTAGTTGAGGTGGAGAGGAGACGGCCTGGTGGCACACAGTGCACCCGCTGCAGCTCACGCTCAATGCGCAGAGATTGTGTGTAAACCCTGACATGTCAGGTGTATTGTGCACGGCCATGCTGCGCGGCACGTACACGGACGTGAACGAGATGGAGTTCCTGCCCGAGGTCACGGGCGCCTTCAACGTCTGCGTGCACTTCTACCACCAGGCGAGGCCTGCCAGATACTGCTCGCCACGTCATCCTACGCATTTTGAGCCCTCCTTTCTTCAGTCACATGGCACGCTATGTCGCGGTGAGCAATATTTGCCCAGGCCCATTGCCCGCCACGTCGTCGAAACGCTTTCTGAACCCTTTTTCCGTTAGGTAACTACCCTTGTCAGCTAGCGTATGGCATATTTTGACGTGGCGAGCAATACCAGGCGGGCCCTACTACCAGGAGTTCGAGCGGTGCCGCATCGTGGACAAGCACATGACCATCCTGGCGCGCAAATACTTCGACACGCGCTTCCTAAAGTGCCACGCGCCCGACCTCCCGTTCTTCGTCTCCAAGCTCAACATCCAGGTAGCGGGGGCGTTGAGAACAAGCACTCGACCGACGTTTTGTTCCGATGAACTGATTCCACGCGTCTGTATGAGCAACCACCCTGAAGTTACCAGTATAAGTCGTGCTCAGATCTCAGTCTGTAAGGTACCAGTGTAAGTCGTTCTCCGATCTCGGTTTGAGTGCTTATTCGCAGTGACCCTCCTACTAGGTGCTGCCGTGCATCGTCTTCTTCCGCAACGGCGTGGCGTTCGACCGCATCGTGGGGTGGGGCTTGGTAGCTACTGCTCGCCACGTCATATGATGGCATTCACAACGCAAAACCGAGGGGCCAGCATGCGGTTGATGACATGGCGAGCAACATGTGCCGGGCGGGCCCTGTGTTGGGGTTCACGGAGCTGGGCGAGAAGGACGACTTCTCGACGTCCAAGCTGGAGCATATGCTGCTGGATGGCGGGATCATCGAGACGCCCGTCAAGGTTGGGTGGTGCAAGTTGAACCCACTGTTGAAAGCAAATGGTTTCATGGCTTTTCTTTACAACGTTCGTCGAGCCCCAAGGCACTCACATGGTGAGCGTTAACCAAATTCATCGGCCGCCATTCATGGCGGATAGACCCTTAGTCTGTCCGGGTAAAAGGCCGAATGGTTTCATCACTTCAAATTCTAATATGATACATTGCTTTCAAGTTTTGATTTCAATTTCAACCTGAGACCCTGCGTGAAGGGCGAGGACGACAGCGACGACGAGGAGGAGGTGCCAACTAAGACACCCGCACCGCTTGAGAGCCAAACATCCTCTCACAGTGACCTCACATCTGGCTCGACCCGGCGCTGACCTCCTTTCACCTCTCACCCGCACAGGTGCTGCGCAAGGCGCGCGCGAGCCGCCAGGTGTACGGCCTCACCAAGTACAGCGACGACGAGGACTCCGACTTCGATTAGACCGTGATTCAAGGTGGGAGGGTGGGGTGTGGTTATAAAGCGATTGAAGAGGGGTGGGTTGGGGCCCCGGGGGTAGGGTTGACAGGTGTTCGGGGGCAGCACAAGGAGTATGACTTTGATTTATGAAATAGTGATTGAAGAGGGATGGGTGGGAGTTGTTAGGGGGTGGGGGAAGATTATAAATTTATCTGGAGCTCACCGTGGGTTGATGTTCCGTCGTTTTCGCCCGTTACTGACGGGAGTGCCATTGAGTCGTGGGAGAAGGAACGATGGCCGGGGGGGATAGAGCGGAACGTGGTTGACTTATGAGGTAGTATTAGGTTGGCAAGTTGCGCCGCAATACCCGTTCTTCAGTTCTGGTGGATGTGGTTGATTTTTCATCGCGGTGAGAGCGCCTCAGAGCTGGATCCATGTAAGTCGGAAGGGTGGAAAACTCGTCAGGCTTGTACAACTACGAACATTTTTAAACATTTTTTTGCGTGCGTGCGATTTTGTTTGAAATGCGTTCATAGTTGCTGCTTTTTGTTCAACCCGCAGAGCCAGTCCTCCTCTATCATTTAATATTTTTGGTGGCCTGCGCCGTTTTCTATTTAGTTTTCCGTCTCCTTCCACTACATCTCATCCCACTCACGCTCTCACCAGAGAGCGATCACAGATCGCGCCTTTTCTAGAGAGTTTCCCTTCAACGACTCTCTCCGACCCAGAAGGGATTGGTTCACGCTTGTCACAACATGAGCGACTTCAGGGGCTCGATGAACGTCAGTAAAGAATGTCCACAAATCCACATCCCACTCAACCACCCAACACATCACATTGCACGCCACTCTCACCGATAACGACCATGGCGGGGACACTGGACATCACACCGCACACCGCTGTCACCGAGAAGGACCATTGGATCTGGGATCTTAGATGAAGACGTCGAGCTCGTGGCGGCGGTAGGTGTTGCCGCCCTCATCGTCGAGCTGCGGGAAGCAAGGCACCAGCGCGTCCTGCGCGCCGATGTACAGGTTGTTGTACACCTTCCAGTACACCTCGCGCACCTGAGGAGGCAGAGGGCGGATGGATGGGCGCGTGTCAGCGAGTGCGTATTCAAAAGCAGACCAGGCTGACCATCAGCTATTAACCAAACCACAAAGACCACGGAACAGCATTTTAAACCCAGTCTCCGGGACTGATCAGTCCCTGAAGACCCTCATGTGATTGGTCGAGAGAGTGATTGACTGAGATTTGATTGGCCGGATCTTTCGCACGTTTCGCGCCAATTCTGACCGTAATTGTGTACTGTCCCTGATTGGCCAATGGAGAGTCCATCATTTCAACACGTCCCTGATTAGTCAAGAGGCCATATTCGGGGGGAGCATGGGGTAGTCAAACCGGAGACTGGGTTTAAAGAAAAGAGAGAAGGATGAAACCAAGACTGCGATGCTGATGCTTGGCATCAAGAGGAGGAGGCAAACGTGTACTGATGAACAAAGGTAGCAGTAAGTTGATATCGGGACCGGAACGCACCTTGCGCGCCGGATGGAACAGCCCCTGCAGCGTGTATCCCAGCACAAATCCGGGCCCCAGGCTTAGGCGCGCGCCCAACAGGAGTGCCGCCACACAGTGAGCTTACATGTTTAGATGTCGAGGCAGTCTGCCGCGTCTCAATGAATGACAGTGGGGTGCGGACTGCATAAACCCCACCCTCGATGGCCTCATGCACGGCGTTGATGAGGTGCGGGGATGTCTCGAAGACGTTGGGCCAGCAGTAGTTGAGGAGGTGCATGATGGCGTCCTCGCAGCCCAGCCCCGCGCACCCCAGCGCCAGGTGCTTCACCGTCACCGCCGCCGTCTGCCGGTGCACCAGGTCGCGGTCCATCAGCGCGTCCTCTACCTAGTGCCTAGTAGATACTGCTCGCCACGTCACAAGATGCCGTTTAACACAGGAAACGAGGGTTGAAAATGCGTGTCGATGCCGAGCGGGCAATATTTACCACGAGGGCGGCGAGAGTGGGAGCGGCGCGAAGTCGAACGGGAAGCGGGAGGGGAAGGCGGTCCGACGGCGGTGGCGAGGGAGGAAGCTTAAATATCGGCGTCGGTGCCCTAGGACGGGCCCTGCCTCCAGCAGCGGCGTCACGGCGTAGATGTAGTCCTTGCCCATCTCGCCGATGTACTCGAACAGGAAGGCCAGGCTCTTGAGCACGCCGTTCTGGATGTTGAGCTCGGGCACGCGGTACTCATTCATCAGCGCCGGCAGCACAGTGAACGGCGAGCAAGTCTCCGCCACGATGGCGATGGCCACCGTGGTGCACACGCGGTTCTGCCGCTCCTGTACCTCGCAGGGGGGTCACTGAGAACAAGCACTTGAAGCGAGATCGGAGCATGACTTACCTTCAGGGAGCATGCTCAGAGAGAGATAGACGCTTCTGCGTGTATAAGGAGGCACCTGGCATTCGCCATGGCCCCCTCAGGTGAATGCTCACAGACGCGCGCAGCAGTTGGTAGAGATTCAACGTTGGTCGAGTGTTTTATCTCGCTGACCCCCCTGCCTTGAGGTTGTTGAGCAGCGTGGCTAGCACGTCCTGTGGCCCAATGGCCTCGGCGTAGGGGGCGCAATTTAAGATTACACGCAAGCCGTGAAAGCAGGTCATCATATTGTAGCTTCGAGCCTTGAGGTGTCGTGTGCGTGTGCGTGTGGTGAAAGGTGATGGACAAATGTTTGATCAGTTTATACAGGGTCTCAACAGAGTCGAGGGGTCCGGGCCCCAAAGCCCCAAACATTCTAGCTCGAGATGGTCATTCCTACTTTCAAGGAGATCATCCATCTCTTCAAAGTGTAAGCCCACATTCCAGGCGCTTTTAAAACGGGTCAGTTGAGCTCAACCAGGCGCTTTCAACACGGGTTATTTAAGCTCACACCAAGCGTTTTTGACACAAATTATCTAATCTCACACTGGGCACTTTTCGCACAGGTCATTCAAGCTTGCAACGTGCACCACCCCGCCTTGGCGATGTACCCAAAGGTGTTCACCGTGGCGCGCCGGATCGCCTTCTTGGTGGCCTTGAGCATCTCGAGGAGCTCGAAGCAGATGCGCATCCACTCTCGCGCCGGGACGAACTCCGCGCCGCAATGTAGGGCCTGTCGGATATTTCTCACCACGTCATAGGGTGCCGTTTAAGTCAATAGACGAGGGTTCAAAGTGCATTGGATGAGATGGCGAGCACTTTCCGCCAGGCCCTACCGCGGTCCGCAATCCGCCCGACCAGGTCGATACAGTTCTCCTGCACCTTCTCGTGGCGGTTCTTGAGCACGGGCGTGAGGCGCGGCAGCAGGTCCTTCACTGGCGGCGTCATGCGGCTCATGCCCATCACGTTGACGATGGCCTTGAGCGCGCCCAGGATGGAGCCCAGCACCTCAGGGTACTCCTCGCCCAGGTACTCGTACAGCACCACGCCCAGGTGGCCCATCAGCTGCTCCTCCTCGCACGTTTTCTTACAGGGCCGGGCAGACTTTGCTCGCCGCGTCATGCAACGCATTGACACCCTTGTTACTTGAGTGACATCGCATCCTATGCCGTGGCGAGAAATGTGTGCCAGGCCCTACTCTTCGGGCCGGGCGACCCACGGAACTGGGCGGGCGGCTATGTGAGTTGAATGGCCTCCCATGACGTGGCCGAACATATCACCTGTGGCCCAACCTTCATGACGGCGGCGATGCGCGCGATGAGGTCCGCCGCCTGCTGCCGGATATCGGCTGACTTGTTGTTGAGCCGCCACTCAGAAGGGTCATTTAAAACAGGCACTTGACCAACATCGGAGCAGTCCCACCTTATGGGTGAGAGCTCATACAGACGCGCTGAGGAGAAAACAGCCATTCAACGTCGGTCGAGTGCTTGTTCTCAAAGCCCCCATACCACTTGATGGTGCCGCAGATCTGCGGCAGATAGGGCTTGGAGCGCTTGCCCAGCGCGTTGACGATGGTGCCAAACCCGCTCAGCATGATGTCATGGTCGTCCCCCGTCTGCTCCTGGAACGCGTACAGGATGCCGTCAATCAGCAGCTCCTGTGTACAGGGCCGCAACCGCGCATACATAACTCCCTCAGCTGTCCATCATCGCCACGCATCCGTGTGGTGCAACCTAAGATGGAATACTTGGTCAGGCAACTGTCATCTCTGTTTTGTAAACGGCCAAAACGTGAGTTGTGTGAGTCAGGTGAGTCAGGTGGCCACATCGACACAACTGCTACGTGGTCAGATGACGGTATCCACAAATCCTGTGTTTCATGAACCGCCGACATATTTTGGTGCAACGCGGCAAGGTGAGGGGCTCACCTCGAGGCGCGCGTCGATGTCCGCCGTGCCCAGCTTCTCCACCACCTTGGTGATGGTCTCCATCACCATGCGGCGGTACGGCTCCGACTCGTCCTTGAGGTCCTCCACCACCCGCCCCACGATCTCGGTGCTTCCCACCTTGAGCGATGGCCTGGAAGACGTAGCTCGCCCCGTCATATGATGCCACTTCAGCACAGTGTCGGGGTGACATGCTATATAGCCTGCTGTGACTGGTCGAGAGTGTCACCGCTCCCAAGGTGTGCTGTGTGCACCTTTTCATGTGGTTTGGATTGCATGGTTCTGAATGGTCGAAATCTTCGATTCGGTGCCTAACCCAACGCTGAATTATACTCAAGAATCGAGGGTTCAAAATGCGTTGGATGCCGTGGCAGGCGAAATTATCCAGCCCCCGCCTTGAGCGCGATCTCCAGAGTGGTCTCCACCAGCTGGTTGTAGTTGCGACGGTCAGGAGGGTCGTGGAGAACAAGCACTTGGATCGGAGCGAGACTAACCTTCAGAGTGAATGCTCATGCATATGCGCGGAGGAAGAGGAGGAGGTGGAGGAGGAGGAGGAGGAGGAGGAAGAGAGATTCTTAGTCGGGCGAGTGCTTGTTGTCAGCAGCCTCCCTGCCGGTCCAGCGCCATACGCCGCACCCAGAAGTTCTTAAAGAACTCCGGCATCACCTCAGCATATTGCCGATGTGCACCGAATGTTACATATGAAAGTATTGCCGAAATAAAACCTTAACAGAGCCGGTGGTTGCTCGACCGGATAATCTACGCGACTCAGGCTGCCTTTCCAGGGCTTCTATATTGCACAAGGCTGACATTACTGTACAGAACGCGAATGTGTGACGGAGGATGTTGGAACCCCATTTTGTTTTTTCAACGGAACGGTAGCCTGAGTCGAATAGAAACAGGGCCAGTGTGGTCGCTCGAACCAACAGTTCGCGGCATTTGCTGTCGGCGAGCCCATACATCCGCAAGCTGGTATGGTCGCTCGACCCAATGATACAATGGTGTTCGCGGTTGTACTCGTTTGCGGTCGCAACTCGGCCATACCTCGGCACGGATGTACTCGGGCTCCACGCCGTCCGTGGCCACGCACTGCTTCACCACCTTGAGCGTGATCTTCTTCATCTCCTCATCCGCCGACGCAAACTCGCGGATCAGAATCACCATCACCTCACCACAGGGCCGGACACTTGTTCCCGCTTCAATTCAACGTAAGCATCTTTGAGGTTTTCAGTACACTCGTGGCCGCTTAAGCTCAACGTGAGCATCTTTGAGGTATCAAGTAGGGCTGTTTCCAGCGGTTTCAGGGACAAAACCACAACTGCGACTACAGCTGAGACTGCTGGTAGTTGGAATGAAGCAGTTGGCATGAAAAGGAAACGTGTGTACGGCATTCGCCGTTTCCTTGTGGACTCTCAACTTTGGTGCTTGTGGTCCAAGAAAATGAAATTCAGGCCCCACCTCACGGGTGTAGTAGTTGGCGTACATGGCGTCCATCAGCGGGATGATGAACCCTATCGCCTTCAGGAAAGGTCGTACAATAATTTCCGTGTTTAGCTTAACTGAAACAAGCCTTGCAGTAGACGCCGTGTTTGCCCTAAGTTGATTAAGCATCTTCGAATCGTATGCGTGTGTGGCACGTGTGGCGCGAATGCTGCGAATGCTGTGAATGCTGGGAATGCTGTGAATGCTGTGAAAGCTGTCAAAACGCGTGCAAATATTAACGTGCGGCGCCCGTACCTTGAGGAAGGCAGCGAGCACCTTGCCGCGGTGGGCGCGGATGCCCTTCCACAGCGGCTTCAGGACGGAGTCGAAGGACTCGATGCCGTACGGCGCCGCCGCCTCCGCCAGCGCCGCCACCGACAGCGCCGTGATTGTCCGCACCTTCTGGTTCTCGTCCTGCAGCCCATGCTCGATGATCTCCACCAAGCTCTTAAGGTGCGGCAGCACTGCGCACCCCAGTAAGATCGCAATCTGCTGCGAAATCTTGATGCCCGTGATGTGGGGTGCAATTGAATATCGAAACCAAAAGTTGAAACAGATTATCATATTTCGTAAGCGCAGAAACTGGCGATTTCAATATGGGTGTAAATTTGCGCCGCCCTACCGTGTGACGCGCCTGCCACGACTTCTTGGACTGGCACACCGCCTTGAGGAAGGGCAGGAGCGCAGGGATGCCGAGGGCCTGCGCCACCACGGCGAAGGCGCGCGCCATGGCGTAGGGGCTGAAAGCAAAACTTGAAAGCCATTCACCATGTTTTAGTTTCAAGTGATGCAACCAGGCGGTTTCAACGAGTGTCCTAGATTCGTTTTTCGCGAATAAAGTTCTGGCAGAACCACCAGAACAGAACCGATTCTGTTCTGCCAGAACCACTTCGCTCGCGCGGGTGAGGTTCTACAGAACAGCTATGGCTAGTTCCGTGGAGCTGTTCGGTGGAGTTTGGGCGCGGTTCTGTGGAGCGGTTCTGTGGACTTCTGGGAATTTCGGGCAGCTTCTTGGGAATTTGGGTATTTCATGGAAAGTTTGCAACGAATTCAGGCGTTTAAACAACACGTCCGTATCTCTGGCCATATCCGTAGGAAAGTGAAAATAAGACGGATATCGCCCTTTCTGCTGCTTTCCCCATCTCAGCGCGATCCAGCGCATATAGTTTGCACGCGACTTCCGCTGGTTTGACGTGCGCAGCCGCCTGTTATACGACGTACTAAAGCGGCCGCAGCGTCGTTCCTGTGGAAGTTGCGTGCGAAAGGGCCTTCCGGGGGGCATTCAATAAATGGCCGACTCGAGAGTTCGACGGTCAAATACTACACGAGACTGAAGACGGTCGTTCTCAGCCATCTACCGGATGGCCCCCGGACAGCACTAGCGCACGCGAGTGTCGATGGTTTGACGCGCGCAACTGCCTCTTAAACGTCGTACTATAGCGGGGGCCATCCAGTAAATGGCTGACTCGAGAATTAGACGGTCAAATTCTATTGAACACGAGACTGAAGACAGTTGTTCTCCACAGCCACACGCGTCACTGGTGCAGCCATGCACGCCGGGCGCGCGGGAACGCCGCCACTGTTCGCCGGCAGCACTCGTCCCGGCGCCGCAGACGCGGCGAAGGGATAGTCTATCAAAACCCGTCGGCAGGGCTTCGCGGGGGGGGGATGGCAAGGGTACCGCACGGGACTGGACTCTCCAAGAAAGCAAAATGTAAATCTCAAGTCAGGTTGTCTGGGGAGAGGGCACCATGCCAGCACTAGGAGGCTCCGGGGCGGGAACGTTGACGCGGTTGGTGCGGGCGGCATTGTTTCGGCGGGTGTCGGGGGCGTTCACGCGGCGGTGGGGGACGGGTGCGGGCTGCGCGTGGCCTTTCCGTGGCGGACTGTGTTAGTGCAGTCACGCGGGTTCAGACTTGACCCATGTGGGTCAAATTGAACCCAAGCACCGATCAACCCTTTGTGCGCGGCCGCCCAGTCGACCGAGCTCCGTCGAGAACATCCGTCTAAACTCGAGAATGTCCAAAAATGACGAAACATTCGATTTCTCAAAAACCGATATCCGTGCTGAAGATACGGGCGTGTTCGTTTACACCAGTGTCCCACCGTGACTACAGATACGAACACCATAACACACCCACAGCCACACCGAACTCTCCACAGAGCTTCCAGACCGATCGCCCCATAACTAGTTTTGTAGAACAAGTTCTGTTCTGGCAGAACCGCTCGGTCGGTCGCTCGCTCGGTTATGTTCTGGGTCAACATTAGGACACTGGTTTCAACATGGGCTTCAAGCTTTCAACTTGCACCGCCCTACAGTGGTGTTGCGCACATATTCATCCACGTTGTCGATGTCCGGCCGCATCGCCGCGATCATCGTCGCCAGCCCCGCCGCATTGGTATATAGCCGTCGCAGATATCGTTCGCCGCGTCATAGGATGCCATGCGCCTCAACAGACGAGGGTTCAAAATGCGTGTCGATGACGTTGCGGGTAATAGGCCTGGCAATTATGCTCGCCACGTCATAGGATGCCATTCACCTAAAGGCATGAGGCTTCAACATGCGTGTTGATGACGTGGCGGGCAACGGGCCTGGCAGATGTTGCTCGCCGCGTCATAGGATGCCATTCAACTCTGCAAACGAGGGTTCAACATGCGTGCCGAGTGTCGATAACGCGGCGGGCAATGTCTGCGATGGCCCCGCCTTGGCCAGGTTGCTGATGATCTCGCGCCCTTCCACGCGTGCGTAGTAGTCCTCGTCAATGAGCAGCGGCTCGATCACCACCAGGATCTTGTGCACGTACGGCCGCACCAGCTCGTCCAGCTTGTACAGGATGCGGTCGATGACCTTAACCAGCAGGTGGCGCTCCTGGTCTTCCAGCGTAGGGCTCATGAGCAGCGGCAGGATCTGGTTGAACAGCGGGCCCGCGCCGAACTCCCGCGCCTTGACCTAGGGCCTGCTGGATACTGCTCGCCACTTCATCCAACGCATTTTGAACCATCGTTCATTGAGTCAAAAGGCATCCTGTGACATGGCGAGCGGTATCTGCTTGGGCCTGCCTTGTCCGTCAGCTGGCGCAGCGCCGACTTGCGCTGCGGGGGTGTGCCGTTCTTCACCTCAAGGTAGGGAGCGCAAGTTCAAATCGAAAGCAAAACTTGGGGACAATTAATCATGTTTAGTGTAGGGCGCTGAAGCGAAGCCAGGCGAGTTCGACGCGTGTTTCGTGTCGCACCACCCCGCCTTGAGCAGCATCTTCATGATCTTGCGTTCCTTCTGCTCCTCCAGGCTAAGCTCCTCATCTTCCGTCTCCTTCAGCAGCGGCGCGAAGTACTGGTAGTCCTCGGGCTTCAAAGTGGGCAGGCCCTCGGGGTAGGGCCTGGCAGGTACTGCCCGCCACGTCATAGGACGCTGGATACTCAAGACATGAGGGCTCTAAGAACCGTGTCGATGACGCGGCGGGCAACATCTGCCGGGCCCTACCTCGGGGGTCTCCTGGATGTCGAACGCCTGATTGCGGTCATCGTCCGGCATGGCATAGAAGCCGGGTGTGAGGGCCAAGTAAACAAAGCTCGCCAGGTCACAGGATGCTGTCTAGGGTTTGGAGTTTCCCATGATGAGGGTTGCAAGGGTTCAGGTTTAGTGACTCACTGAATGAAAGGCTGGGAAGTGCTTGATGACATGGAAGGCATCATGTACTGTCCCTACCGGGCGTGGAGCCGCCGTAAGGCGTGGGCGTGGCCAGCAGCTTGCGGGCGGGGGTGCGGATGGGCACGTAGCTCGCGGGTTGCTCCAAAATCTTACGCCAAGGCCGAGTCAACATACTGCTCTTCGCGTCACAGGATGCTATATGACTCAATAGATGAGGGTGCAAGACGCGTGACATTGAAATGGCGCGTGCGTGTCAATGAAGTGGCGCGCAATAGGCCTGGCAGATATTGCTCGCCGCGTCATAATTTACCACGACAGGCAGGAGTTGAGAATGCGGTGAAGAGCGTGGCATGAATTGACTCCGGCCCGCCTTGTAGCCGTCGGACGGTAGCATGGAGTCGAGCTCCTCGTCGGCGAAGGGGCGGTTGCGCTCGTCGATCTCCTTCTCCCACCGCATGGCGTTGTACTGCTCCGGCGTCATGGGCGCGCCAATCGCTACGGCCGGGCGGATGCTGTTCACACGTCATAGGTTACCATTTGACTCTAGAGACGAGAATTCAAAGTGCGTTGAATGACAGGGCCTGGCGGATGTTGCTTGCATCGTCATAGGTTGCCGTGTACATCAAGAGACGAGGGTTCAAAGTGCGTTGGATGACGTGGCCAGCATTATTCCTCTTGCTTTCAAGAATGCGCCGAGCCAAAATATTGGGCTTGGTGAGGGGGTCAACCCGCCAAACTGGCTCGGCGCATCTGGCTTCGCCGATTTCTGGCCAACTGTTCGTCGGAAACCGTCGTTTCTTGAGTGAATTTAGGGCGCCTGGCGAAACTAGGTTGGCCAAACTGGCTCCGCCGATCTGGCTTAGCGAGGGAAGGTCGGCTCATTCTTAAAAGCAAGAGGAATCATCCGCTAGGCCCTACCCATCTGCTGCTGCTGCTGCGCAGCTAGCGCGTGCGCGTCCGGCGTCACCATGCCGGTCAGCATGCCGGGCCCGGGTGTGGCGCCGCCGTCCAACTGCGGAGTGGCGGCGCCCGCGAGGCTGCTGACCAGCGGGGTGGCGGCGCCGTCCAGCGCACCGCCAGCGGCTTGGCCCGCCTTGCAGGAGTGTCGTTCAGACTAAGCTGTCGAACCGAGATCGGACGTGCCCGCATGACTCGCCTTCAGGGTGGATGCTCATACAGACGCGTGGAGGATAGGGAGACGCAACGTCGGTCGTGTGCTGGTTCCCAGTAACAACCCTGCCTTCACAAGCGGGGTCTCGTCCCAGCGGCTGCGGCCGCGCTTAGGCGTGGCGCCGGGCGCACTGCCGGTGCCCGAGGGCGTGACTTCCCACGCGCCGCCGCCGCCGCCCGCGCCGCCGGGGGTGGCGCCCACTCCGGCCATGCTGGGGGTGGCGCCCAGGGCGTCCACCGCGCTGGGAGCCGGGGTCGCGTCCCACCGGTTGCGCCGCCCCGTGCGCACAACCCCCGTCGTCGCCGCGCCGTCCCCCCATGCGCTCCCCCCCGCCGCCGCCGCCTTCGCGACCTTCTGCTTCTTAACCCCGGCGCTAGCGTCCCCCTCCTCCTCGTCACCCGCAGCCCATCGCCCAGCTCGCTTCTTTTCTGCAGGAGCCGCTTTTGGAGCCAGCAGGCCGGAGGACTTTGTGGGTCGATCTATGTCGAGCTGCACCGCAGTCTGTGACGCAGCCAGCCGCTTGTTTCCATCCACACGCTCCTCCTCCTCGAAGAAGGGTCGTTGGGAACCAGCATTCTACCAAGATCGGAGCCTGGCTTGCCTTGAGGGTGAATGTTCATACAGACGCGAGAGACTTAGTTCGCCAATTCGTCGTCTGTCTAGTGTTTAGGCTCAATAACCCCCTTGCCTCGCGCTTCTTCTGCGCGATCTGGCGCAAAGTGTTGTCGCGCTCGCGGTCCAGCTGCGTCTCGCGCATGCGGTCCGCGTAGGTGCTCACGTCGCGCGCCTTGCAGCAAGGTCATCCAGAATAAACACTCGAAGCGAGATCGGACGTGCCTGCACAACTCATCTTAAGGGTGAATGCTCACAAGGTCGTGCGGACTCGGTTTGTCGCTTCAACGTTGGTCGAGTGCTTATTCTCAATATCCCCCCTGCCGGGGTCTTGTCGCCCATAGCGAACGCGTCGTTGCGCGTCGGCGACAGCGCGCGGTTCAGCCGCCGCTTGCTGTAGTCGCTCTCGCGGTCTGTGATGCGGTCACCCTTGCCGAACGCACCCGCCACGTCATCCTCCGGCTCCACGTCCCCGCGCGGCAGGTCCTCCATCAAATCCTTGGGCGCGGTGAAGTTTTTCAGCTCTGCTTTCCTGTTCAGTTTCGAGGGAAGTGTGTGTGCCTGAGGGTCAGTGTGAGGGTGCGTGAGTGTGGTCAAAGGCATTCTAGGCTGAAGGATCTGCAAACGGATCCACACCCTTTAGCCCATCCGCAATGGTGCGTGAGTGTGCGCGTGCCCTACTAAGTGAGTATGGGCGTGTGCGCGTGTGTTGCAAGGCATTCAAAGCAGGGATACGGACGGGGTGGAGTGCAGAGGTCCATCCACCCCCCCACATGAAACCCAACTATGCAGCCTCCAGCCCACCTCGAAACCCCAACCCCAACTCCAACTCCCGAAGCATCCAACTCACAGCGCGCGACGCAACCCAACCCCCAGGCATGACCGCCAGGTTATCGCCGCCGTCTTATGCGATTCCCGCGGCGAGTGCACTCCCGCAGCGGATCAGGACTGAATGCCACAAGAAAAATTAGGCTGCGGTACCCACGGCTCGCTACCTCGCCAAACCCCACTTCCCCACCCCCCCTGAACGCGATCCGCGAACCCACGCCGACTCGAATCCGCCGGCGCCGTGTAACGAAGCCCGAGGCGCGTCATACAAGGGCGGCGGCAGGCCCGAGCTCGCGCCCACCCGCCCGCTCCGCTCGCGGGCTGCGGGGTCCCGGTTTCAGATCCCGTGGGGGAACCTTCGAATTTCGTGGGGT
>Ga0307489_10001378_pt1 | contig 15949 bp, 23 predicted proteins | sample SB12metaG_FD_202247 | JGI IMG/M metagenome (GOLD analysis project Ga0307489, IMG submission 202247) | Sea-ice brine microbial communities from Beaufort Sea near Barrow, Alaska, United States - SB 1.2 | ecosystem: Environmental > Aquatic > Marine > Coastal | place: USA: Alaska | collected... | reverse complement strand
AACTGCTCGGAGCAATGCGCAACACGGGGTAAAATGCGGTCGGGCCTGGCAGATATTGCCCGCCACGTCATCGACCCCCGACACGCAATCTAAACCCTCGATTCTTGAGTGAAACGGCATCATGTGACGCAGCGAGCGATATCTGCCGGACCCTACGACGCGGCGGCTGATCCTCTCCTGGGAGAAGCGACGGTTCGCGGCTCCCTTCAGAGCCTGGGTGGAGTGGCTTGGTGAGTTGGCTGAGAACCGCGCCACGCTTCGCAAGGCGATGCACCGCATGGGGCGTGTCGCATTGGCGGCAGCGTTTGGAATGTGGCAATCGCTCGTGGAGGATGTTAAATTACAAGCGGTCGCTATTGGGCGTGCTGGGTAGGCCCTGGCAGATAGTGCCCGCCACGTCATGTCATTCGATTCTTGAAACGCAATTTCGAACCCTCATTTCCTGCGTTATATGGCACCTTATGACGTGGCGAGCAGTATCTGCCTGTCCCGAGTGGTTGGCGGCTGGAGCAGCGCATGCTCAACGCGTCAGTGGCCAAGGTGTTTGCCAGGTGGCAGCTGGAAGCCGTGCGATTGGCCCACGCGCGCCGCGCTGGCGAGCACGAGCGAAGCGTTGGCGAGCTGGAGTGGATCAACAGCGCGCTCGTCGGCGAGCGCTCGCAGAAGCAGAAGATCGGAGAGGAGCTCGGTAGGCTCCGCCGTGAAACTGAGAGCCTCGGCACTCTTATCGAGCGCTTGCAGGACGAGACGACGCAGCTTCGCGACCAAGTCGCCGACCGCGATGTGCAAATCACGCGCTTACTTGAGGATCGCAACAAGCAGAATTCCCATGTCAAGTTGGCGGCGGCGGCAGCGCTTGGCGCAGGTCAGAGTCCGGGGCAGCAGTGGGGCGCCAGCGTGACAGCGGAGAATGAGGCGTTTGAATGGGAGAGCCCCTCTGTGCCCTCTGCCGCCGCCTCGCCGCTTCCGCCGCTGCCGCAATCGGCGCCGCCACAGCAGCAGCCCTCGCCGCCGCCGCCGCCGTACCTCGTCACCTCGCCGCCGCAACCGCCGCCGCCTCCTCCGCCGCCGCCGCCGCTGCAACGGCCGCCGCTGCCACTGCCGCCGCCGCCGCCACTACCGGATATTGAAGACGAGGCGGAGGAGGTCTACGTGTTCGAGCAGCCGCGGGATCGTCCGCCAGCTCGCGGGGCCCCGGCCACTCCCGCCTGGCCCGACCAAAACACCCAGAACACGGACGAGGAGGAGGACACCAAAACGGTGGATAGCACGGGCGCGGACACGCGCCGCCACCGCCGCAGCAGCAGCACCAGTAGACACATGCGGCGCAGTACCAGCACCGAGCTGCTCCTCCCGGCGCCCCCGTCATCGCACGACCCCGAGTACCACGCCGAGGACGCCGCCGCCTGGGCCGCCCACCTCACGACGGACGTCAGCAGCGGCGGCGGCTTGGAAGACGCCGCCGGGCTCAGCGGCGTGAACTTGAACAACAACGGCGTGCGGCTGTACGCGCGCGTCCGACCCGTGGCGGCCTGGCAGGACGGCGCGGGGGCTCGGGCGGCGGTGGCGGACGGTCTGGCGGACCCCGGCGCGCTGGAGGTGGTCACCCGCCGCGGCGCGGTGCCCTTCCGCCAGAGCTTCGCCTTCGACCACGTCTTCTGGCAAGGCCGAAACCCTAAACCCTAAACCAAGGCCGACTTCATAGTACACAACACTCGATGTTCGCCGCGTCGTCCCCCACTCAACCTCGGAGTAGACCCTTGTGGCATGAGTGAAACGGTGTCTCATATGCTCAATGCTCGCCCAGTCGTCCACCACACTGTTTAGCCTCATTTCATAGGGTTTAGTGTTTAGGGTTTAGGTAAACCCTAAACGGCATCGTGTGACGGGTCGAGAGCTTGTGGTTACGTGTCCCTATGTTGCGGAGCCACGACGCCGGCCACGCGCGCTTCGCGTCCGACCGTGCAGTGGCCTCGGCGGTGGCGGGCCCCATGGCGGCGGCGGCGCGCGCCGGGCACGACTCGACCCTCGTCGTCGTCGGCGCCGGTGGCGGCGGGAAAACCTGGTCGGCGGACTCCATCATCGCCGCCCTGTCCGCGCGCCTCTGCCACGTGGCTTCCAGTTCCGGTAGCACGGAGGTGGTAAGGATGAGTCAAGAGTGTTCCGCCACGTCATCCACCACAATGTAGACCCCCGTTTATTGGGTCAAACGTCATTCTATGACGAGGCGAGCGTTATTGTCCTGGCCCTGTTATCTGACCATGACGGTGTCGGTGTCCATGTTTGAGACACGGGGGATGGTGGTGGATGACTTGCTGGCGGGCTTGGGGGGTGCCGCGGTAGGGTGGTGCAGGTTAACTCTATCAAACCCAAGTGGAACCCACCTGGAAGTAAGCGCTTGAAACTGAAGTGCGATGTAATGCTTTCAAAATTTGCTTTCAAATTCAACTTGCGCTGCTACACCGCGGGGCTGCAAGTCAAGCCGCGCAAGACCAGCGCTGACCGCGCGTTCGGGGGCAACACCGGTGGGTCGGCCAGCTCGGGCGGTGGCGGGATGCTGTACTCGGTGGAGGACCTGAGCCGACCGACCGTGCTGAGTTTGGGTGACCTCCGCGCCTATTTGGAGCTGGGGCGGAGCCGCAGGGCCCAAGCCCGCGACGGGGCGGGCGCCGAGCAGCCCGTGTGCGTCACCGAGCTGTGGATCACGGCGGAGACCTCGCGGGAGCGGAGCGTGGGTGTGCGGGCGGGGGCGGGGCCGGGGGCAGGGGCGGGGGCGGGGGCGGGGCGCGTGGTGCGCTCCGCCTGCGCGCGGGTGGTCGACCTGGCGGGGAGTAAAGGCGACGGCACGCACCACCACCTGGCGGCCGCGTCGTCCAAGTCGTCTGAGCCCCGGAGCTCCGCCGCGCCCGCGCCTGCGCATAGCGGCGGCGGCGGCGGCGGCGGCGGTGGCGGGCGCTCCACGCCGCTCTTCGCCATCAACCAGTGTGTGCGGCGGCTGACCGCGGAGGACCCGGCGGCGCCGGACTGGCGCTGCTCGGCGCTGACCAAGCTCCTGAAGGGGCCGCTGACGGGCGAGGGGCGCCTGTCCATCCTGGTCGCCACGGGACCGACCGAGGGCCAGCTGGAGGAGTCCATGACTGCACTGCGCTTGGCCATGGCGGCGCGGCGGCTGCCCGACCACGGCGGCGGCGGCGGCGGCGGCAGCGGTGGCGACGGCGGTGGGGGCGGCGGGGATGGTGGGGGGGGTAAGATCCGGCGCAGCGTGCAGCGCCCGGGGACGGCGCGCAAGGAAGCCGTTGGGGCTAACCTCGAGAGGGTTTCCCGGGACGCGCGCCGTTTGATGTCAGGATCGAAGGTGTCTGTGTCCCGCGGCAGCCCTGCCAGTAGTGCTGTCTCCCGCGGCGCCAGGGTCGGCGGCGGCGCAAGCCTCGGAGGCGGCGCAAGCGGCGGCGGCGGCAGCGTAGGCGGAGGCAGCGGTGGCGGCGGGGGCGGTGGTGGGAGCCCGACTGTCTCTACCGCCACCGGGCCGACGCCACTGTCTCGTCGCGCCGTTAACTCGCGAGAACCCAACCACTCGCGAGAACCCGGCTCGCAGGAAAAGAGGACGTCCCTGCTGTCGCGAGTGTCCGTCCTTGGCAGCGGCGGTGGCGGTGGCGGCGGCGGCGGCGGCGGCGGCGGCGGCGGCAGCAGCGGGGTCCATGTGTCATCTCCCGACTTTAACGCCCGTGCCCGCACCGGGGTCGCGAACGAATCCGACGTCAACAGCGTCAACGAGAACGATGACAATCAAAGCATGAACATCGATGACAGCACTAACCGCGACGACAACGGTGCCAGCGGCATCAACGGCATCGGCGGCTCCGGCTCCGCTGAGGCTTATCCGGGTCAGTTTGAGATCCCGTTTGAGGTAGGGCCTTACATTAGCACTTAATTTGAGCAACTTTGAGATCACGTAAGTTACCTGCCTCAAATTCGCAGCACCCGACCATGCTGATGGATGGGGTGTGGTTACTCACCATGTGAGTGAGTCTGGGCCCGGTGATTATTTTAGAAAAGCAATAATTGCTTCGAAGGCAAACGGCTTGACATGAGCTGGAAAATGTACGTATGTAAGGCCCTGGTTTGTGGTTCGGACGCCGGGCGGGTCGCTGCGTCCGTCCGGCCGCTCAATGTCCGGGGCGGGTTTCGCTGTGGGGTCCCGCGCAGGGCCGGCGACCTCGGTCGGTCGGTCCCCGCTCGGTCGGTCCGGGGAGCGGGCGGGCGGCGCAGGATACGGGAACAGCTTCGACGATGCCTACCGCCGATCAGGCATCAACTGACATGATGATGTGACGCGAGACGGCGAGAGACAAACAAACAACAATACGAAGTGTATTTCAATACTGCGCAGAATGAAACACCACCAGGCATGACGTATGGCAACCTGTTTAAGCACAACACATATAGAGCTAGCGCAATAATTAGAACGGGCAAGCTAGCATTTGCCACTAGTTCGATTAAACTAGTTTGATTTTATTTCAACCATCTTGCTGTGGGCGCTTCGGGCGCGGCTGAGCAGTGGGTGAAACCAATAAATAATTTGGATAGCAATTTGCTAATGTTCGTCGGACCCCAGGCGCACGAACCGACAGACCAAAAAGACTGCCGTGATGAAGGCCGCGGCATCGCTGGTCAATGTATCTTCCCTTGCGGCGCGGTGTCGTGGATGACGTAAGGCAGGATGCTCCCGCCCACGCGCACGCGGCGCCCCAACGCCGCGCCCCGCCGCGCCGCCGCAAACTCGATGAAGTGGTACGTCCCGCACGAAGCCCCGTGTGCAGGGGCGCAGCCACATCTACTAGAATTCAAAGGCATGGAATGTAAAAAAACCCCGGTTACGTATTCATTTCAGGTTATAGGCCCACCACGCTTCCATTTCTCTTGAAGCCATGGGAGCATGGGTGAACACTCACGTAATGAATCGAACATTCTGATGCATGGAAGATTCTGATGCATGGAAGAATCCTCGCTGAGACCCTACCCGATGTGCCACCACGCGTGCAGGTGCGCCCACTGCAGCGCCCAGCCGCCCCCGCCCTCCCCGTGCACCCCGCACACCGTGTTCTCAAAGATCCAAAGCGCGCTCCCACCCGCGTAACACAACAGCGCCGTGGTGCACAGTCGGCGCTGCAGAGGCGTGGCGCCGGGCGTGAAGTACGCCTTGCGAATCGCCATGTACACCGGCCGCCAGGGTCTCACACCCGCTCCCTTCGCAGGTTTAGGTTTTAGGGTTTAGGGTTCCGGTCCCTTCACAACTCAACGTACGCAGTGGTACACCGGTACACTGTGGAGCAAACAGAGAGGTGGAGGTGACAAGGGGTGCGATGCTTGGATGGCGTTTCCGGATTCGGACGGATTCGGTCGAGGGCCGAATTCGGGTGGATTCGGGCGGGTTCTATAGACCCCCGGAAATGGAATCCGCCAACCCAGGGGCGATGGAAGGCCCCTGCCAGCCACACGACGACGCTGATGTAGGACACCAGAAATATCTCGAAGATGCCCGGAAACATAAAGTAGAATAACGTCCGCTAGGGTCTGGCAGATATTGCTCGCCACGTCAGCGTCATCCAAAGCTTTTTCAACCCTCGTTTCTTGAGTTACAAGGCATCCTATTACCTGGCGAACAATATTGGTAGGCTCTACCGTCTGCACGAGCCCCGCGGTGACGAGCAGGGGCGTGAGCCAGCGCTTGCGGGGCGCGTGGGTCCGCCCGGCGCCCTCCTCCAGGTTGAGGTAGATGAAGACCAGGTTGTAGCGGCGCATGCTGAATTTGAGAGCAAAATTTGAAAGCGGTGTATCATATTTCAGTTTCAAGAGCTTAATTCCAGGCGCTTTCAACGTGGGTTTGATAGGGTCAGCCTGCACCGCCTTACCAGGTTGCCGTACATCATTGGCAGCTCGTCCGCCGCCTGGAACACGGCGCGCAGCGTGGCGTGGAACAGCGCCGACCCCACCCCCACCACCCCGACCGGCCGCCACACACGTTGCTCGCCAACTCAGAGGATGCCAGTTTACATGATGAACGAGGGTCCACATGCGTTGAATGGCGCGGCGGGCAATATCTGGCAGGCCCCGGCCCCACCACTCCGAGCATCGCCCACGCCAGCGCCCAGCGCGTCTCCCACACCATGTGCTTCCTGGTAGCGGCGGTCGCGGTTGCAGGTCGTCAGCCAAGGGCGACAGAACATAAGAAATAGCATAACCCAAACGGATTTAAAAGATGAAGGCTCGAGCAGCGCCGGAGACCTTTCCGGTCGTGCGTGTGTGCGACCGGTGCTCGTGATTCGTGCTGCGTGCACTGCAGGACTGCAGCCCTGTCGTGGTAACACTCAACCACGATGACTCTGCCGGCTAGGTTGCCCCGAAGGTCAGCTCATCATATCCCACAAATGATTCGCACCTTGCGCGGTAAAAGCCGTAGAGGGCGATGCCGCTCATGGGAATGGAGCTGAAGGTGTTGTACGCCTCGGCCACGTTGGACAGTAGCGCGTAGTTAGCCCAGGCGCAGGGGCGCAAGTTGACGACGAAAATGAAAGCACAGTTCGAGAGCGGTTCATGTTCTAGCTTCAAGCACGGAAACCAGGCGCTGTCAGCCTGCACCGCCCTGCCTCGCACCAGTCGATGTTCGAGGGCCGCTGGTACGCCTCCGCCATAACGTCGAGCAAGCTCGCTGCCATCTTCCGCGAGTTGAAGGTGGCACAATCTGTGTGGGCACCCCAGGAGTAGCTGTGAGCCTTTTTATGTTTTGAATGCTCCTCTTCGCACACTTGCGAACGCGCGTGCACTACAGAAGACCGCGGCAGGACAGCCTCCGCTCCGAAGCTCCCTGGAGAGAAGCGAGGTCTTCAGTCCGTGAGCGGCGCTGTTGAGTGTTGCTGAAGGTGGCAACAATCCAGAAGATAACATTCCAGTATGACTCAGGGGGGCAGCGCTTGGCGCGTGGCGGGTATAAACTGACATCTAAATTCCAAAAGAACACTGCGGTGCCCGCGTCACAACACCAAAGAGAACGATGGTATAAAGCTATAAACAAAGACCCTGGGTGGTGGACTGGTGCCACAGTCTGTCCCCCGCCCGCCCGCCCGCCCGCCCGCTGCGCCGCTCGCACCTTTTCATCGTCTAGTTATAAAAAATATACAACAGACAAGGCACTAGCTAGACCGCCGACTATCAACGCGTTGCGTATTGCACATGGCTCTTGGCTTTCATCCCACAAGGTTGCAACACGCGAAAGCTCGAAATACTAGGCCGGCGAGGCGTAGGCAATGTAAACCCTAAACCCTAAGCTTTCATCTCAAACCCCCCTGGCGCCACGGGCCCACCCAGCGCGTCGTAATACGCCGCCACCTCCGGCAGCGCCATGAAGCGCTTCACGTACGCCGCCACCTCCGGGAACGCATCCATGCAATCCGCGGGGACGTGGTCCACGCTGCCGCAGGTGAAGCGGTCGAGCGCGGGGATCAGCGTGCAATCCGCGATAGTCGGCGCGTCGCCCACGAGAAACCCGCCGCCTTTGACGCGCTCCGAGATGAAGCCCATGAACTTGGGAAACAGCTCGGCCATCCACTTCTCTCGAACGGCTTTCACTACCGCCGAGCGCCAGGGCCGGGCCACTCGTTCAGTGTATGTGTGTTCATAGTGTGCCAGCGTGCGCATACACACTCGCCGCGTCCTGCTCCGTGGCCAGGCTTCTCCTTTCCTGATTGTTGGTTCACTGTGCCCAGTGAACCCGTACACACTCGCGGCAATCCTCCTCCCTGGCCGAATGGATAAGCAGGATGTGAAACAGGGGACTCCGTGGCAGGCCCTGCCGCGTGCTCCTCCGTACTCTTGTCGGCGGGGTGACCGAGGTTCGCCGGGGTCATGGCGATGAACACCGCCACGCGCCACTCCGTGGTGATGTCAGCGACCAGCCCCAACGCCTCGTCGATCGCAAGCTGCTCCAAATCGCCATCCGGATACAGAGGCACCCCCTTATGTTTGGTGGCGAGGCGGCCGACGTACTTCAACATGGCATCGGACTGCGCCACAGGCTCGGCTCCGGCGATGGTGAGCAGGGGCAGGTTGCCGTAAGGCGTCGTGGGTTTCATTTCTCCCCCCTCCGCAGGGCCTTACACTAGTGCCCCGTGCAGCTCAACTCAGGCTTGAGGCATCGTAGGCATCGTAGGCCGCTTAACATTGGGTCGGGTGACCAGGCACACGTCACAGCGGTTGACGATCCGAGTGGTTTAAGGGGCACCCTCGGCCCCGCCACTTCGAGAACGGGACACGCTCATCCTCGAACGGGATGCCTCCGAGGGCGAGCGCGAGGCGGACCTTCTCGCCGGCGCCCTGGACATTGAAGTACGTGAGCTTGAGCTCGGGCAACGACGCATCGGCCGAGACGGCGCGAACGGACGTGGAGCGACGGGCGGCACGGCGGCGGGCGGGCGTTTGAACGCGAGACGCGAGGTTGCAGCCGACGTTGAGGAGAGAGCAGGCCATGGGGGCGCTCTTGGACGTGGAGGACGCGATGGAAGTCCGCTCTGCAGCGTGGATAATGACACCTGTCCTGCTCGCGAGTTTGGTGGACGCCAGCACGCCGAAATAAAAACCCTAAACCAAGTTCCCAAAAAAAAAACCTTATGCACGTGTTGCTTGTCTTGGCATGCGTGCTCACCGCCACCCACCAGTGGACTGCTGCACCTCTGAATGCCCTCCCTCCAGGTTGGCGGCGGCGGCGGCGGCGGCGGGGGGGGGGGCTCTGCTATTCCAGCCGAGCGTCAACTTTGCTTCGGGTTTCACATATTTTCAAACCTTGACGAGTGACGGACAGCGACCTACATCACAAAGGATGCGAACATGATACACTGCTACTTCAGGAACGAGGTATCAAAAGTGAACAGGGGACCAGGCGGTCTGACGCCTGCTTATTATACACTATATAATACACAGTCGCAGAAGCGTCTCTCTCAACCTTTCTCTTGATCTCTCTCGTTATGGCGCTACCGCTCGCTCACTACCGCTCGCTCGCTACAGCTTCCTATTGTCAGCCCTCGTGTGCCGGGGTACTCTCCTCCTCTCACCTACAACGCATTGTGTACCTCTCCGCCGCGACTAAATATTCGTCTTGTCGAAGCCCTGGAGCTGTACCAGCACCTCGTTGCGGCGCACGGGCGGGAGGACCAGCGGCGAGTTGTACTGCGCCAGCGAGGCGCCGGCGCCCGGAGCCAGGGGCTTACACTCGTCCACTTTTCAGCTCAACTTAAGCGCTTTTCGTGGGATAGGGGGAGCGATTGAGGGTTGCGTAGGGGGTGTTTACGGGGTTTCACGGGGTGTCAGGGGGTGTTCCTGTGTCAGGAATGGCTCAGGTTGAGCTGAGAAGTGGACGAATGTAAGCCCCTGCCCGGAGCGCGCGTCAGCCCGGCGGCGTACAACGCGACGTCCAGCTCACTCTCCGCCCGCAGCGCCGCCTCGTCCGTCGCGATGCCGTTGAACGTGATAGCGGCGAAGACACCCCCGTCGTTCTGCGCGAACTCCACCCCAGTACCCGGCCGCGGGGTGGGCACGCTCCCCACCTTGTTATAGGGCCTGGTATGACAAAGTGCGTGAAACCACTTAGACACTTAGCAACAAGTAGTACTAAGTCGTCCAAATGGAGCGTTCTGATTGGTCGAGCGGGCATTAAGTCAATCTAAGTAGCACCAAGTCAGACTCAGTGTCTGAGTGGTTTGACGCACTTTGTCATAGTATTGCTCGCTGCGTCATAGACACACATTTTGAATTCTCGCTTCTTGAGTAAGCCAGTATCCTACGACGTGGCGAAAATGATCGGCCAGGCCCCACCTCGTTGTTGTAGGTTTTGGAGGACAGCATGAACCGCATCTTGCCGCCACCCATCATCACCGGCGTGGTCATCTCCATCTTGGTACCTTTCTCGTTGCCACCGAAGATGAAACCCGCCAGCACGTCAAACGCGTTCCGGGACCCGGCCCCGCCCGTGTTGAACCCCGCCGCTTCCCCGCCGCCGGTCCGTATCTCGGCAACGAGGAAAGGTTGGTATTCCCGCACCTCGTAGGACGCGAACCGCCGCAGCACAATATACGCCGGCGTCTCCAGCTCTGGCGTCGCGGTGAAGTCGAAAATCCGCCGACAAGGCCCGGCGCATCGGACGAAGACGTGTTCAATTTGGAGGCCATTTCACGAGCATGCAGTGACACCTGGAGCTACGAGCAAACTGTCTGTGCACAACACCAGGCCAGAACTTAAAACGTCACGAGCAAGAGTTGACACCTGGAAGTGAGCACGCAGTGAGCAAACAGTCTGAGCACAACAGCGGGGCGGGCCTCACCTGTTTGACCACCTCCGCCACCCCCTCCGGGCCGTTGAGGTACCCCTGCTTCTCGATCGAGTCCCACGTGTCGAAGTGCTTTGAGACCTGCCCCGTCGCCGGACCGATGCTCATGATGCTCTTGCCCGTGAAGGTGAGCGACGGGCGCCAGAAGAACGGGAACCGCGGCAGGTTCATCGCCATGGTCCAGGGGCTTACACTCGCCCACTTCTCAGCTCAACTTGAGCCGTGTCTGACACAAGAAAACACCCTACACAGCCTAAACACCCCCTAACACCCCCTTAACACGGGCTACACAACCCCTACGCGCACCCTCTATCCCATGCACAGCGCTCAAGTTGAGCTGAGAAGTGGACGAGTGTAAGCCCCTGCCATGGTCCACCGTGTGGTCACCTCCCAGTCCCCCGTCTGGTGCATGGAGTGCATCGTGTACGCCGGCGTGAACACGTTCTTGAGCATGCCGATGTTGAACAGGTATCCCTTGATGTTGTCGTACTTGGTCAGTGGGTCCTCGAGGCAGGGCCGGCCGGACACGAGCCCCTTAACTGTTTGCTCATATTGTCTCAGTGTATGACAAAGTAAGTGAAGCTATGACTAAACTCATGTGAGTTGCATTGAGTGTACTGATTTGTGATTGGTCCGGAGGAACATTTATAAACTCAATGTCCTCTCGACCAGTCAGAAATCAGTAAACTCAATGAAATTGTATGCAACGCACATGAGTTCAGTCATAGCTTCACTTACTTTGTCATATGTGTACCCGCACAAACTCGCCGCATTCTCCTCCTTGGCCGGACACCAGACCCGCAGCTGGGGCAGTCGAGTTGGACAGGGGACTCTTGTGTCGTGTCGGGTCCTGCGCCACAGCTGGGACAGAGCTGTGACAGCTGGTAGGGCTCGGGATAGGGGGGGTCGTGTTTGGCTACGAGTACGGGGAGGATGCGGCGAGTGTGTGCGGGTACACCGATACACTACGAGCTGACAGTCAGTCAAGGGAACGAGTGGGCAGGCCAGGGAGGAGGATGTAGCGGCGAGTGTGTGCGGGTACACCGGTACACTACGAGCTGACAGTCAGGGCCGCGTGTCGCCCCCCGCCTCGAAGCAGACGTCCGGCTCGTACAGGCTGGTGTCCACCCCCACGTCGTCGAAGAGGTGCGTCAGGTCCTCGGCGAGCACGGCGAACATGTGTGTGAGGTCGTTCGCGTACACACCCTTCACGCGCTCGGTTGCCTCGCCCTCCGATCGCGAAGGAGCGGGGGGCGTGCCGGGCGCGGCGGGGGCGGTGGAGGCGGACTCGGGCGATACCGCGCGCGTCCGGGAGGAGGCGAGGGTGCGGGGCGCGGCGGCGGCGGTGCGGCGGCGGCTGTGACCGGGCGCGATGCTCGGGCCAGCGACGAGGCACGCCATCGCCATAACGTCGGCTCTGCGAGTCGTTTCCCAGAAAATGAGCCTGTGCTGCTGGTAGAGTGCGCTTCGTGGCCAAGGCGCTGTTTCGTGTGAGAGGCGCGGAAGTGCTGGAGGGTGTGTCGCTGCGATTGTGGCGCCGACACGGGCGGGCGGGCTTTGCGAGCGCCGTGTGTTGTGTGGCAGTGGCACTTGGAACGAAGTGGGCACCCCTGGGCACACGTGGCCTCCTCGGAGCCCCTGACTCAATCCGGCCGACCACACCTGTCCGACCTGTTACTGATGCACTGCGAGTACCTTCTCTCGCTTGATAGGTCGTCGAGCTCTGTTTGCGGCTGTCTGGGCCGACTCGACAGCCTCTTCGCGACGCCAGGCACAACTTCTCTTTCAGTGAGCGCAATAATCGTAGGCGAGGGCGGTTGTAATACGACGTTTCCGGCATTTGCTCGGGGGCGCGCATGACGCCGGGCGGAGAGGTGTAGACCCAAACATAGAAGTTGAACTTCAGAACTACTCGTGTACATTATAAATTGAGATGAAGCTACGAGCACTGCCGACCCGTTCTGTGAATGAGGTTGTTGAATGCTCACCTTATGATTGCCTCAGAGCCCGACGCATGTGAGTGAAGCATTGAGACGACTACTAGAGTGGTTGGACAGACTGACAGAGTCCCACATTATACAAACATAACTGCATGTGAAGTGACACGCTTGTCGCTGCGACGACTACTGCTTGGTCTTGTCAAACCCCTCAAGCTGGACCAGCACCTCGTTGCGGCGCACCAGCGGGTTGGTGAACGGGTCGTTGTACTGCGCCAGCGAGGCGGCGCCGCCCGCAGCGCGCGTCAGCCCGGCGGCTTGCAACGCGGCGTTCAGCTCGCTCTCCGCCTGCCGCGCACCGTCGTCCGAGGCGATGCCGTTGAACCTGATAGCGGCGTACACACCCCCGGGGACCTGCGATGTCTGCACGCCAGCGTCTGCGCGCGGTGAGGGCAGGTTCCCCATCTCATTGAAGGGCCTGGCAGATTTCTCTCGCCGCGTCATCCAACGCATTTTCGCCGTTCGTTTCTTGAGTCAAATGCGTTGGATTTTATGACGCGGCGAGCAATACCAGGCAGGCCCCACCTCGTTGTTGTACGTCTTGTCGGACAGCACGAACTGCATCTTGCCCTCGCGCATAAACACCGGCGTCGTCATTTCCATCGTCTCCTGTTTCTCGTTGCCGCCGAAGATGTACCCGGCCAGCACGCCAAACGCGTTCCCGCCGCCGCCCAGGGTTTGGCCACTGCTTGCTGTAGCAGCTTAGCGCACCTCAGTGTCAGGGCGGCATGTCGCCCTCAGTACTTGCAGCGTGATTAGTTGAGAGGCTGACTGTTTCCGTAGTGTACCAGGCACGATGAACATTACTTGCTTCCAGGGAGGGACAAACGGCTCGAATTGAGCTGAAAAGGTGACGCCGTGTGTGGCCCTGCCGGCTGGGTTGAAGCCGTCAACGCCGCTTCGCGTCTCGGCAACGAGGAACGGTTGGTATTCCCGCACCTCGTAGGACGCGAAGCGCCGCAGCACAGTATACGCCGGTGTCTCCAGGTCTGGCGTCGCGGTGAAGTCGAACAGCCGCCTCCAAGGTCCGCGCATGGAACAAAGACGTGTTCAGTTTCACAACACTGGGCTGGGCCTTGGCATGTCACGACCAACAGGTGACACCCGGGCCTATGGAGCAAACACTCTGAACACAACACCGGGCAGGGCTATGAGCAAACAGACTAAGGCCAATAAGAGGCCGAGCCTTACCTGCTTAATAACCTCCACCACCCCCTCCTGGCTCAGGTACCCCTGCCCTTTGATGGAGTCCCGTCTGTCAGGGCCCCGCACAAAATGCGTAAAACATCAGGCGGGCGGCTTCTAACTCAAGAAACGAGGGTAGGCAAATGTGTCGACGGGCAATGTCAGCGTGTTCGGCTTACGATTGCCAGGCAGATTACGCTCAAGACATCACAGAGCGGCGGCTAACTCAATACACGAGAGTTTGCAAATGTGTTGAAGAACATTTTGAGCAAATTTTGCAAGGTCTCGTCGGTAGACTCGTAATAATAACGGACTTTGTACTATATGTTCACCCGGCCCTACCAGGTGTCAAAGTGGCTTCGAACCTTGCCCGTGTCCGGTGTGAGGCCCATGATGGTGGTGCCCGTGAAGGCGAAGTCCGGCTTCCAGAAGAAGGGGAACTGCGGCAGGCTCATCGTCATGGTCCACCGCGTGGTCAGCTCCCAGTCCCCCGTCTGCTCGATCGAGTGCATCGTGTAGTCCGAACGGAGTACAGGGCCCCCAACTCGAATTGAAGCTATCCCTGTTTGGTTCAGTGACTGATACTTCGGTATTCTACGAGCACGGGATAGGTCTTCTACAGCAATACGAGGGTACAACTATGCCTTGTGTTGAGCCTCACTCGAATCTGTAACTGTAATCGACCTAATTATTTTGAAGACTGCTACTCGGTATGCTTCGGTGCAAACTGACCTTCGCTCTACCTGAAGACGTTTTTGAGCATCGAGATGTTGAAGAGGAACGCATCGATGTTGTCGAACTTGGACAGCGGGTCCTCGAACGCCACGTCCGCCTCGTACAGGCTCTTGTCGAGCCCCACGTCGTCGAACAGGTGCGTGAGGTCGTTCGCGTGCACGGCCTTCAGCCGCTCGGCTGCCTCCCCCTCCAATCGCGACGGAGCGGGGGGCGCGGGGCCGGCGGGGGCGGCGGAAGCGGACTCGGACGAGACCGCGCGCGTCCGTGAGGAGGCGAGTTGGCGGGGCGCGGCGGCGGTGGTGCGGCGGCAGCGGGAGGAGCCGGGCACGGTGTTTGCGCCGGCGCCGGTGACGGTGACGAATGGACTGGAGCACGCCATCTTTTTATATTTCTATGCTGACTAGCGTTTGGTGTGGGCGCCCGCGAGAGAGGCGAGTGAGCAACCAAAGATATGTGGATGGCGGTGGTCACCAACGTGGGTCGTGCGTGTTGCAGAGCGCCGTGTATTGTGCAGCGAGCGCCGAGGAAGACAGAAGAGACGAGGGTGACCTCAAGTGGGCACCCAATTGAGCAACGTGGCCGCCTCTAAGCCACGTATCGTCCCTTTCCTGGTATCGGTGCATCAAAACAAAATCTCAAAGCAAACAGAATGTGTTTTTCACCCATCCGATGCGCGCAGCCGCCGTCAAAGAAGCGGCGCCCCGCGACAAACGTCGGCCGTCATGGTCGACATCCCCCCCACCTCCCCGCCCTCCTCCATCGGCAGCGGCCCGAGCACCCGCACAGCGGTGCTCTACACCTTGCTTGTCGGAGGCTTGCTCGCGGGCTCGGTGTTGGTCATCGGCGACACGCCGCTGGGTTTCGGAACCAAGGCGCACGGCTTCGGCGGCGGCAAGGCAGCCGGCGACCCGTGCGGGAACAAGCGCGGGACGAGCGAGCCCACGCCCGTTTCCGACAACCGCATAGCCCTCGTCACGGGCGGCGCGGGGTTCATCGGCAGCAACCTGGTAGACTACCTCCTCAGCTTGGGGTTCAAAGTGAGGGTGTTAGACAACCTGAGCACGGGGTTCAAGGCGTACGTGCCGGCGGGTGACCCGCGTGTGGAGTTCATCCAGGGCGACGTGCGCGACTTCGCGGCAGTGGAGAAGGCCGTGGAGGGTAGAGCCCGGCAAAAACTAGCCCGCCAGTCATCCAGGTTATCCCATGCGTTTCGAACCCTCGTTTCTTGAGTAACATGGCATCCTTGTGACGTGGCTTGCAGCATCTGCATTGCCTGGTCCTGGTGGAAGGCGCGGCCGTGGTGTTTCACCTGGCCGCCATGAGCAGAGTGGCGCCGAGCCTCAAGGACCCGTCCATGGTAAGGCTTGTCACTCTGGCGCTTTCATGAAACAATGTATAAAATAGCGTCAGTAAGAGTGTCACAACGGAACAACGCTGAACAACAGCATTCACTACCAGTACCGCTCAAGCAGATACGGTCACCTGACCAGACGACTGTGAATGGAGGCTGCGACCCTCACCCAAGGTGAATTTTTGTCTGGAGAACAACGTGATGGGCACCGACAACGTCCTGCGCGCGTCATTGGCCGCCAAGGTACGGCGGTGCAGGTTTAACCGATGAAACCCATGTTGAAAGCGCCTGGAACTAAGCGCTTGA
>Ga0307489_10001377_pt1 | contig 15955 bp, 29 predicted proteins | sample SB12metaG_FD_202247 | JGI IMG/M metagenome (GOLD analysis project Ga0307489, IMG submission 202247) | Sea-ice brine microbial communities from Beaufort Sea near Barrow, Alaska, United States - SB 1.2 | ecosystem: Environmental > Aquatic > Marine > Coastal | place: USA: Alaska | collected... | reverse complement strand
CGGGGTGGCTAGAACAGGGCTGGATTGCGAGTCACCAAAGCTCAAGCTGCTCGTCGCGATTGTCGGCCGTGTTGTAGCGGCGCAAGTTGAACTTGAAAGCATTTATGTTCAGCTGTACATCGTATTTATCTGCAAGCGCTGAAACCGAGTGCGGTCAACTCGGAGTGAACCTGGGGTCAACCTGCACCACTATACCGTGTGCCGGATGTCGACGGGGGCGGGGTGTATTGAACCTCACTAAGAGCCCGAACGAAAGTATTGGACTCCGCCGGACCCTGGCTGGGATTCCGGCCTTCAAAGCCGAAGCCGCCGTTGGCCCGCTCATCCCTCCGGGCACTGCCCTCCTCTGACCCGTCCCAGCAGTCATCCGAATCCACCACTTCCACCGTCGGTATGAGCGACGCCCTGAAGGCCAATGGCGCTGTGGCCGACGCGTGCATCACTTGCACTTGCACCACGTGCAGAGGCGACTCCGATCGCTCCTCCGTCCAGAGCCTTGCACACGTTCCCGTTGCAGCTCAAACACAATTTCGGGCGGCGCAGGTTTAACCGATGAGACCGACGTTGTAAGCACTTGAAACGATAATGTGATGGACCCCCTTCAAACCTCAGTTTCGAATTCAACTTGCGCCGCTATATCAAGTGTCAGCTTTGGTATCAAAAGAAGCCGTATTCTCCGTCCGGAACAACCCAACACTGAGATTGAGCTGGAAATGGAACGAAGGTTACGCCCTGCCTCTGTCGACAGATCAAGAGCGGCATCCGCTATGTCGAACGAAAGCGATTCCGACGACCGAGCAGACCCCACGGATCTCCGCGCCCTGCGGCGTGACTGTGAATCTACCACACCCTCCTCCGACGCTGCATATCTTGCTGATTCCTTGCGATTCACAAACGCCGCCTCCAATGCCTCGGCTACGTCGAACGAAAGCGAATCCGATGTCTCAACGGACGCCCCGGACAGCTCCACCCGCGCTGCCGCCGCCGATGCGTCCAGCGTCGCCGACGCGATCGATGCCCAACGCTGCACAGACGGCCCTGACCGCTCCACTCGCGTGGCCGCTGCCGCAGCCGCCGCCGATGCATCAGATGCCCTGCGTGCCACCAGCGCTGCCACCGGCGATGCCCCCCTGCCGCCACCGCTGGCCCTGCGCTCCATCGCACCCACCTCCGCCACCGCCGATCCCGTCGATCCCGTGCGGCCCACCGCCGCCAATGCCTCCTCCGCCTCCACCTCCGCCTCCACCATCCACGCGTCCCCCCCCATCCCAACCCCCGACTCCGCCGAGCCCGTTGAGTCATAGCGCTCTACCACACCCTCCGTCTAGAGCCTGACAGATAATGCCTCCCATGTCATCATCCACATTGTGAACCCTCCTTTCTTGAGTTAATCGCAATCATATGACGTGGCGAGCATTATCTGTCAGGCCCTACCGCCGCCGCGGTCCCCGCCCCCACCGCCGACGGCACCGATGCCGCAGACCCCGCCGATCCCTGACGCTCCACCAACACCGCTGCCTGCCCCTCGAGCCACGTTCTCGATTCCGCGTCTAGGGACTCTCCCGAGCCAGGTCCAAGCCCCTCCCCGAACCCCTCTGCGAGACCGGCTCCCAACCCAGGCCTTAAGCCCTCTCCGAGACCGGCTGCCATCCCAGGACCCAACCCAGCTTCTAGACCGGCTCCCAGTCCTCGAGCTAGGCCCTTGCCTAACCCGGCACCCAAGCCTTGACCAAGCCCCTCCCCGAGCCCGGCACCTAGCCCGGGCCCCAACCCCTCACCAAGCCCTGCACCCAGCCCGGGCCCAAGCCCGTCTCCCAGTCCTGCTCCCAGCCCTGGCCCTAGCCCCTCGCCCAGCACAGCTCCCAACCCAGGCCCCAGCCCCTCGCCCAGCCCGGCTCCCAGCCCTGGCCCCGACCCGTCGCCCAACCCCTCGCCGAGACCTGCTCCCAACCCTGGCCCTAGCCCCTCGCCCAAATCGGCCCCCAGCCCAGGCCCTGGCCCCTCGCCTAAGCCGGCCCCCAGCCCTGGCCCAAGCCCCTCGCCCAGCCCGGCACCCAACCCAGGCCCCAACCCCTCGCCCAGACTGGTTCCCACCCCTGTGCCCAAACCCTCGCCTAGCCCAGCACCCAGCCCTGGACCTAGCCCCGCTCCAAGCCCAGCTCCCAATCCAGGACCCAGCCCCTCGCCGAGACCCTCCCCCAATCCTGCCCCCAGCCCCAGCCCTGGCCCCAGACCCAGCCCAAGCCCGTCTCCCAGCCCTGCCCCGAGCCCCGCACCGAGACCCGGCCCTAACCCCGGCCCGAGCCCCGCCCCCGTCTCTGTGGTGATGCCCTCGGCGCCGAAGCGCTCGTGTGTCTGCATCCGCCACCGCTCGCCCGAATCGTCCGAGGCGGTGGTGAATTCCGCGGAGAATTCAGCAGAGGCCGGGTAGAACTCAGCAGAGGCGGTGCGACGTAGATTCCCACCTCCACCCTCGCCGCCTCCTCCCTCGCCATCGCTGTCTAGGCCTGCTCTCTTGTCACCTCCGTCCAGGCCTGAACCCTTGCCTCCTCCGCTGTACCAACCTCCTCCGCCCTCGCCGCCACCGGATTCGACCTCAGCCGTGGGCTCTGTCTTGGAATCGAACTCCGCGCAAGCGGGAGAGAAATCCACCTCTTCTTAGGGCTGACACAGTTTGCTCACCACGTCATCGACCACAGAAATTCGTTGGAAACCTGTGTTTATTGAGTCAAATGCCATCCTATGACGTGGTCGGCGACACCCACCAGGCCCTACGCAGTTTGCACCCTTAGTTCTTGGGTAAAATGCCATCGTATGACGTGGCGAGCGATACCTGCGAAGTCCTACCTCGGCAGCCTCGGCTTCGGCTTCGGACCCGGAATCGGAAACGCCAGTTTGACGTCGGGGCCGAGCTTGAGGAGGGGTTGTCCAGTCCTCGGAACCAGCGTCGGAGTCCGAGTCGGTGGTGTAATCCCTTTTAATCGGTGTTGTGTCCCTGGTAACTCCGCTGCCGCCGCCGCCACCAGCCACACCGCCGCCGCCACTGCCACCGCCACTCATTCCGCGACTGGCACTGCCACCGTCACCGCCGCTGCCGCCGCCGCCCTGCTGCTGCAACGCTGTCACTACCCTTGCCGCCGCTGACATGCCACCACTTCTGCTGCCGCCGCCGCCACCACCGCTGCCGCGGCCGCCGTTGACACTGCCGTTGAGGTTACAATCAGGGTCGCCTCCGCCGTTATCCTCCTCGTCGGACTCTGACTCGATGTAGCAGCGCAAATTAAAGTTGAAACACAATTTGAAAGCGGTTCAGCATATTGTAGTTCAAGTGCTGAAACCAAGCAGGTTCAAGCCGGGGTCAGCCGGGGGTCAACATGCACCGCCCTACCTCAACAAGAGTGCACGTCCGCGCGATGTGCGGCGAGACACCGCTGTAATCGCTGGAGGAGCGCCGGTGCTGACGCCCGTGCGGGCTCTCCGCCGTGCGTCGGTTGTGCACCACTGGTGTAAGGGAGTGAGAGGGAGAGGTGTGTAAGACCAGGAGAGGGTGCTTTGGAGGAGGAGAGGAGATGGTGTATAAGTCAAGGAGAGGATGTGTACAGTGAGAGAGGGTGTACTAGTACGCTAACAGCACACAGGCAGGGACCAAGCGACTGGGCCGATGGAAGGATTCATCGAGTGTGTGACGGTACGCTATCGTCAAACAGTCAGTGAACGAGCGGCGAGGCCAGGAGGGAGGATGCGGCGTGTGTGCGAGAGGAGGCAGACGGGAGAAGGGAGGGCAAGTGAGTAGAAAGGGGTCTGGCTCTGCCACGGTGCTTCATATGGCGTAATAGAGAGGCACGATGAGGGCAGAGACAGCTTGGCGTCAGCGAGAGGCATGTGGAGGGCAATGCTGAACACCACTCATGTTGCTGCCAGGGGCCGCGACCGAAGTACTGACTGTTTGCCTCCAGTCGATCCAGGGAACGGCCTTGGTGGCACACGTTCGGTTGTACGATGGGCAACTGTTTTGTTTTGTGTCGTGGGCGTACTCCGCGACGCCTCCGACGCCAAAGCTCCGAACGACGGCAATATCTGAGAGAGCAAGGTTGTGTGCGGCGAAGGACTTCGCGTCATGCGGCCGCACGCGTGGGACACGTCACACTAGCTGTCCTCGCACTTATTCACTTGTCCAAGATTGACTGGGCACCCTCGTCAGAACGCAACTGACGTTTCGAAAAGTCCTTGTATAGCCTTGGCATGTGAATAGACGGCGTGGCACGTCGCAGCGCGTCGCGGCCGTCACGCGGCCGCCTCGATTGTTTGAGAGGGACGCGGCGACGCCGGGAGGCCACTTGTGGGGACCGTGGCGCCGGCGCACTCGGTTGTTGGCGTGGCCGAACGGTGATGAGTTTGTGCCACGCTGGCGGGCCCGACCCGCGCCGCGATCAGATTCATATGGAATTTAGGGTTTTCCGTGTAGTAGTCATATGTCGGTTTAGGGTTTATTTCGTGCGCACGTTTTTCGAGACGACGTGCGTGGGTACACACCAGCGAACGCCGCAGCCGCGTCACTTCGGCAGCTTAGTGTACCGGTATATCGCCGGCGCCGCGTCCCTCTCAAAGCGGTCTTCGGCGCCTTGACCGATACTCCCAAGAAGCCACTCGCGTTCGGCCGACCAAATTGGCCAAGGGCAGCTACGACTACTCGTAGGCACCCTGCTGAATTCTTCGAGTTCCGTCGCTTGGGAGAGCCGAAGGGCCAAACGACATACACATCTATCCACCAACGCAGCGTACGCTGGCCGCTTCGGCGAGGAAATAGTAGCTGTGTATCGCCGGCACCGCGTGCTATTAGAAGAAGACCTCGGCGCCTCGTCCGATACTTCAAGCCACTCGCGTTGTCGCGAGGAGTTGGCCCATCCCATCTGGGCACCCTTTCGAAGAGCTGAAGGACCAAGCTCCTGCACAGCCATGGCTAGCGTCGCCCTCAACGCCCCGACATGTGTCAACGCCGGCGCGTGCAGGCTGCCCTCGAACCGTCAGCGCAGCGGCAGCGTGAGGGGTCCGAGCGGTATGAGCGCGCGTCGCTCCGCGACCTGCGCCGGCACCCGATTGTCGGCACGTGCACGGCAGGGGCTTACACTCGTCCACTTTTCAGCTCAACCTGAGCCGTTTCTGACACAAAATACACCCTAAACACCACCTGATTCCCCCTCAAACCACATAAACTTCTCGCATACCCCCTAAGCAATCCATAAATGAACCCCCAATCTCACAGAAAGCGCCTACGCTGAGCCAAAAAGTGGGCGAGTGTAAGCCCCTGGTGCACGGGCATCCCTTGCAGCGCGGTCGCGGTGGTTCACGCTCGCCATGTCGAACGAGGCCGTGCTCATCAAGGGCGGCACCGTGGCAGGGCAGCGTGTCCCTGGCACCACGCCAGATATCCTTTTACAACTCTGAGGTCCACATTGAGTGGTATCAGCTCAAGTGACACGACCATACTGTCGCATCTACAGGACCATCTGTTGGGTGAGATGACTATGTAGCATTGTGTTAGGTGACGCTGCCATACTGACTTCGATGATATCGGTGATCAGTGGACGTAAGCGCCAGTTGACGGAAACACTTGCGAGTGTGTGGAGGCCCTGCAGCATGGTGACGCACGACGAGGAGTTCCTGGGGGATGTGCTGTGCGTCGACGGCATAATCGCCGCCGTGGGGCAGGACCTGGAGGCGCCCTCGCTGGCGCGGGTCATCGACGCGGATGGCCTCCTCGTCATGCCCGGCGGTGGGGCCCCACACTGTGTCCCCGTTGAGGCGGTGCAAAACGGAAATTGAGAGCAACACGTAAAAGAAGTTGCCTTGTATGTTAGTTTACTGGCGCTGAAACCAGGCACTTTCAACACTGGTTTTAAGCCCTTTCAACTTGCACGCCCCACACCGTTGCATCGACACCACTATCACATATGTGTCGGCTGAAGTCAAGTCGAAATCCGGACGATGTGGTAGGCCCTGCCGGACGGGATTGACCCGCATACGCACATGGAAATGCCGTTCATGGGCACCGTGGCGTCGGAGGACTTCTTCACGGCAGGGCCTTCCTAGGTGTTATCTACTCGTGCAGCTTTCGTGGTGTCCATGAAAGCAGTCGAGTCATCTCACTTGAAATACTTAGGTGTGACTCTGCTCTACGGGCACCTCCGCTGCGGCGGCAGGAGGCACAACCATGATCATTGACTTCGTCATCCCCGCGCCCGGCGTGCCACTGCTGGAGGCGTACCACACGTGGCGGGGTTGGGCGGAAAAGAGCGCTACGGACTACTCCTTCCACGTGGCGGTCACCTGGTGGGACCAGAGCGTGAGCGACGACATGGCAGGGTGGTGCAGCTTGACCCCGGATAAACTGCGCTTGGTTGCAGCGCTTGCACCTAAGATGTAATGAACTGCTTTCAAACTTTGCTTTCAGTATCGAGGCAACTGAGTACCAGCCAGGAGGCTCCAGGTCTAGATACAGGATGTACTAATTGTACTGCCGATATTTCAACTTGCGCCGCTACAACATGGGCACGCTGTCGCGCGACTTCGGCGTCAACAGCTTCAAGCATTTCATGGCCTACAAGAACGCCATCATGTGCGACGACGAGACCCTGGTAGGACCTGGCAGATATTGTCCATCACGTCATTGACACGCATTTTGAACCCTCGTTTCTCGAGTCCAATGGCATCCTTTGACGCGGCGAGCAATGTCGGTCAGACCCTACGCGCGGGTGAACTCCTTCGCGCGCTGCAACGAGCTCGGTGCCATCCCCACGGTGCACGCCGAAAACGGTGAGCTCGTTTTCCAGCTCCAGAAGCAGATGTTTGACGCGGGGTACACGGGGCCGGAGGGTCATCCCATGAGCCGCCCGCCCGAGGTGGAGGCAAGGCCTAGCCCCGGCGTCCCCTGACTGTGTATTCATGGTGCACCTGTTGTATAACACTGCTGTCGCCGCAGCCTCGGGTATTGCCGATTTCCAGGGCCTGACACGGCGTTCCCTGGATTTGTACTCATGGTGCACATGTACACCGTTTGACGTCGTCACCCTGCGTGCACCGCCGTCCAGGGTTTTACGCAGTTTCCCCTTTTTAGCTCCACCTGACTCTTATTGTAATTCTCCGTGTACCTGCTCTTAGTGTCCCTGTCTAGCTTTACACACTCGTCGCATCGTCATCCTCCTGCCGGCCCTGGATGCAGGGTGAGGCGGCCAACAGTGCCATACGCATGGCCGAGGTGCTGGGCGTGCCGCTGTACCTCGTGCACTGCTCCTGCGAGGACGCGCTTGAGGCGGTGAAGCGCGCGCGGGGCGAGGGCCAGCGCGTGTTTGCTGAGGCAGGAGATATATTGAGAACATGCATTCAACCGACGTTGAATCGACTAACAACCGGAATAGGGAAGTTTGCGAGGGCCAGGATACATGCTCTTACAACGGTCTTGGGGTTGCTCGGCCACCACGAACTCAGTCCGCGCGTCTGCATGAGAAATCACCTGCAGGTAAGGTATGCTCCGATCTCGTTTCGAGTCTTTTTTCTCAATGACTCTCCTGCGAGGTGCTAGCGCAGCACCTCGTCATCGACGACTCGGTGTACCGCAACCCTGACTGGTCGTTCGCCGCGCACCACGTCATGTCGCCACCGTTCCGACCCAAGGTGGGGTGTGGCAAGTTGAGAGCTTGACACCCATTTTTTGCCAGGTTTGGTGCTTGATCCAAACCTAAGGAGCAACAGAACACACAAGCTAGACCCTCCGTTTAGACCCCCACAGGGAGCCCAACTGATGCGTCCATGAAAAACCCTCTCTGAACCTGGTGTGGTGTCACTACACATAGGAGAATCAGAAGCTGCTGTGGCAGGGGCTGCAGGCTGGACACATCCACACCACGGCGACCGACCACTGCTGCTTCTGCACCCCACAGAAGGCCATGGGTGAGGCCGGGTATTACCCTCTGACTGCGTGCTCATAGTGTACCGGTGCACTGGTGAGGTCCGGCATTACCCTCTGACTGTGTGCTCATAGTGTACCTGTGCACCGGTGAGACCCGGCATCACCCTCTGACTGTTTGCTCATAGTGTGCCGGTGCACCCGTGGGGCCAGGCATCACCCCCTTGGCTGTGCTCGTAGTGTACTGGTGCACTATGAGGCCACGCAACACCTCATGGCTGTTTGCTCATAGTGTACCAGTTAACCGGTGAGGCCTGGCATCTCCCTCTCACTGTTTGCTCATAGTGTACCGTGGCACTGGTGAGGTCCGGCATTACCCTCTAACTGTTTGCTCACAGTGTACCGGTGCACCGGTGAGGCCCGGCATCACCCTCTGACTGTTTGCTCATAGCGTACCGGTGCGCTGGTGAGGTCCGGCATCGCCCTCTGACTGTTTGCTCATAGTGTACCGGTGCGCCGGTGAGGCCCGGCATCACCTGCTGACTGTTTGCTCATAGTCTACCGGTGCGCGGATGAGACCCGGCATCAACCCCTGACTGTTTGCTCATAGTGTACTGGTGCACCGGGTCGGCCTGGCATCACCCTCTGACGGTTTGCTCATAACGCACCAGTGCAAACGAACACGTCCACACCACGGCGACCGACCACTGCTGCTTCTGTTCACCGCACTCTCTCAGACGTGCAGGTGAATGATACCGGGCTTTTGTGTATGCGTGTGAGCCGCCTTGGCTGCAAGACGTCCTTTCACGACCACGTCAGACTGATTGCTAGGTACACTGTGAGTAAACAGTCTAACCTGGACGAGGATGATCCATGGCCTTGGCTGCGGGCAAGGACGACTTCCGCAAGATACCCAACGGTAAGGCGGTGCAGGTTGATACGTGTTGAAACCAGTGTTGAAGGCGCCTGCATTCAGCGCTTTAAGCTATAATATGACGAGCCAGTTTCAATCTTTGCTGTCAATTATAATTTGCACCGCTACCCAACGGCACGGGCGGCGTGGAGGACCGCATGTCCGTGCTGTGGAGCGAGGGTGTCGCCACCGGCAAGCTGACGGCGTCGGAGTTTGTGGCCGTGACCTCAACTAACGCCGCCAAAATCTTCAACATCTTCCCGCGCAAAGGTGGGGTGATGCAAGTTGAAACCCGCGTTCAGAGCGCTAGGTTCGGCATCCAACACATGCAGATTCATCGATTATCGAGGAACGTGATTTCATATGATGTAGCTTGCTCGCCAATTCATCTCACTGAGCGCTTGAAATTGCAACATGATAAACTGCGTTTTAGGTCTTCTTTGATTTTCAACTCACGCCTCTACACGAAGGCGCCATTGCCCCCGGGGCGGACGCCGACATCGTGGTGTGGGATCCGGTGGGCACCCGCACCATCTCCGCCAAGACGCACCATCAAAACATCGACTTCAACGTCTTCGAAGCAGGGGCTTACACTCCTCCACTTCTCAGCTTGACGTGAAAACTTTTGGTGGGAAAAGTCGTGTGTTTCCAGTGTGTTTGGGTGACTAAAGTGGCTCAGGTTGAGCCGGGATTGGACGAGTGGTAGCTCCTGCCCACTCGTCCAGATTTTTGCTTCACGTGAGCACTTGCCTAGGATGCGTTGGCTCCTTGGGTGGTTACAGTGTCATAAACGGCTCAGGTTGAGGTGACAAGTGGAATTGTGGAAGCCCCTGCATGGAGGGCATGAATGCCACCGGGGTCGCGGTCTACACCCTCAGCCAGGGCGCCGTGGTGTACGAGAATGGCGAGCTCAAGACTGTGCGCGGGAAAGGGAGGTCGGGACGAGTAACTTATGCCCACCACGTAATTCCTGGTGCGTTGTGAATATGTATGACGACGCTCTTGAGCGGCTCCCCAAACAGCGTTCCCAACCTTTTTGGTGGGCGCCGCAGTTGTCCAAGCATCAACGCCCTTCTCTTGTGTAAACGCCATCCTTTGACGTGGCGAGTATCATTCACTGTGGCGAGCGTCATTCACCTGGCCCTCTTGGCAGGTACGTGGATCGGCCGTGCTACCCGAGCTACTGGAAGAACCAGGCGCTGCGGAACGCCAACGCGGTGGGGCTGTGGACGTATACATCCAGCACGTCATTGTCCTCGTTGGATACGCTGTACATGTTAGGCGCCCTCTGACGTGGCGAGCATTATTTACTTGACCCTGGGATGCAGGTGCCGGAGAAGGTGGTGCGCGCGCCGTACACGGGGCCGATCGCTTAAATTGAGCGACTCCGAGGTACTACGCTGGAATATGGGCTGTCTGGGGTCGAAACGGCTCAAGTTGAGGCGCCACAGCTGTCGAGAAGGCGTGCCGGAGCGCAGTAAATCAAAATGTAATTGTGCCAACATGTGTACAATGGATTAGAAACAGATTGCCGCAACTTTGTCAGTAGCTCTAGCTAGAGCTACAGGTTAAAAAAACAGGAATGCATTCAACTCGTAAACAGCCAGCAACTTCTGCCGCATCACCGCATCCACCTCAGGTTGTGGCGCCACCGCGCGTTCACTGCGCATCGTTTTTTTAATCTCGATCGCCTCACGCGGCGGCGCCCGCCGCGGCGTCGCCCAGCTGGAGGGTGGGCGCAGCGCGTGCAGCGCCGCGCAGACCGCACCACGCACCAGGGACTAATGGATAGTGCTTGCCACGTCAAAGGTTACCATTCAAGGCAATGCACGATGATTCAGATTGCGTTTGACGACGTGGCAAGCACTGAATTTCAGTCCGCACCATGCGCCACTCAGCACCGCCGCACCCCCGTGCCCGGCCTCGGCCACCGCCTCCTCCTCCACCGCCGACTCCTCCTCGAAACGTACCTACAAATAGGGCAAAACCAAATGTAGCCCGCCACGTCAGCCACTGCATATGTATCCCTCGCTCCTTCAGAAGACTGCCATCAATTGCCGTGATGAGCAACATATGCATAAACATTTAACCTGTCATGTTATCCACCGCATATAGATCCCTCGTTTCTGCAATTGAATGATATCCGATGATGCTGGGAACTCATCTGGTGGGCCCTGCCTCCTCCTCTTCGTCCACGTCGGACATGTACCCGTCGTCATCACCCTCCTCGTCCTAGGGTCCTACCACCGTGTACTTCTTGGCTTAATGTACAATTATGATTCCTATGGTGTGTGTGTGTGGGGATTGGTTCGCTATGCTCAAAGATGTCACCTTACATATGTGAATATAAACGCGAGGGGTGCACGCCCTGACGTACACCTAGGTGCTAGAACATTCTATTCCGGCTGCACTAGAATCGCTCAAATATGTTACCAGATAGTATGGCATTTCCTCGGGGTTTATGAGGGCGGGGGAGAAAGGATAGCTCTACCTCGTACTGCTGATACTCGGCGTTGAGCTCGGCGGCGACCTCGAGTGCATCCGTCAGGTCGCTGTCCTCCATCCTCTAGGGCCAAGCATATATTGCTCGCCACGTAGCAGGAGGCTGTTCAACTCAAAACAGTACAATAAGCGCTGAATGAAGAGGCAACATCCGTCTCGCCCTGCCATGCCCTCCTGGCGGAACGAGTGAAGGAATGCGCCGCGGCTGAGCATCTTGGTGGCCTGGCAGGAGGGTCATTCAGACCAAGCACTCGAACCGATAATGAGGAGGAGAGCTTAACTTCGGGGTGAATGCTCATACCGTCGCGCACGCTCCGTACGTCGATTCGAAGTCGGTCGTGCTTGGTCTCAATGAGATCCCTGCCTGGCGCGTGACCCGCTGGAAGATGCCTCGAATGGCAGTGTTGTTGCCGATGAACGTCGCCGACGCCTCCACGTCGAACGGCGTCACCAGAGCGTAAGGCCCGATACTGAAGATATTTGGTATTCAGAACAGCGGCCACACAGAGTTAGATTGACCGGACAGCGCGGCGTTTGTTGGGTAGATTGACCACATTGATGGCGACATAGTGGGACTCGCCCACACGGGTGACATCGGGGTGTGTTTGACTTTGTACCGGGCATCAATTAGGCTGTCCAGCTACCAAGTCTTCACCCTGCTGTGTAAATATCAACAATACTGAAGCTTGCCTTGCCGGCAGGACGTTGCACACGGAGGCCATGAGGTTAGTGGGCAGCCAGTTCACGAACCTCTCACTGCTCTTGCTCTGCAGCCGCTTGAGCTCCGTCGCTGCGTAGAGCCCGATTGATTCCTTCGCCACGTCATGGCATGAGATTAGACTCAATGCTCACGGTTATATGCAGAGCCAAGTTGCCGATGCCCTCACCATGTCATAGCATGGGATTACACCCAATACATGAGGGTCCAGAACACGACATGTGCTGACAAATAACTCAACAAACCAGGGTCGAGTTCACCATGCAACAACCTGGCAAGTTTCGCTGCCTCACCTCGACGTCGAACATAGAGATGTCCTCGCCCCGGAACATGGCAGACGCCGCGAGGTACCGCCCGCTCCTCGGGTCCACGTCCACCACAAGATTGCGCGGCTCCACCTGGTGGTATGTTGCCCTCACCCGGGAAGCAAATGTGTTATGCACCGGCACACAAATGTTGCATGACTTGGCGAGAACCAGTACACAATTATGCGAATGATGTGGCGAGCTCCGATAAACTATGCCGCAGACGACGTGGCGAGCACCGGTGACCAATGCTGTGAATGACGTGGCGCGCACCGGTACACTGTGCGGTGAATCGAGTGTCGAGCTTCGGTACATGAGGCGGTGGATGACGTGGTGAGCGCCGGTAAATATGTTGAGCACCAGTATCACAGCCCTGCCATCTGCTTGACGAGCTGCTTGACGGACGGGTTGGTGTACTGGTCAACGACGCAGGGCGGTGTCTGTGCCACCGTGAAGAAGTGCAGCCGCGGGAAGGGCACCAGATTGACGCCCAGCTTGCGCAGGTCGCTGTTCAGCTGGCCCGGGAATCGCAAGCTGGCCGTGAATCCGGACGTCAGGGCCTTGCATATATTGCCTGCCACGTCATCAACACGCAATTTGAACCCTCGTTTCTTAATTTAAATGGCATCATCTGAGGCGGCAAGCAATATCTGCTTGGATACGGAGGGGGACGCTTCCGCGTGTATCAGGTGGCACCGCGCTTTCGTCCGGGCTCCCGTTACCAACATCTGTCAGGCCCCACCAGACATGGTGTCACCGATGAGGCTGTTGAGGTCGCCGAGCGTGGGGTCTGGCCGACCGGGTAGCTCCCGCGCACAGGGACTGTCAGATACCACCCACCACGTCATCCTCCACATTTGCACACCCTCGTTTCTCGAGTCAGATGGCATCACATGACGTGGAAATCACTACTAACGTGCCCCTACCCGCTCGCATATGTTATGAAGCGCCGCGTTGTCCAGCGTCGTCACCATATCGCATAACTGCGTGAGCGCTGGCAGGCTCAACACCGCATTGTACGGCTCCACGACCACGCATCAGGGTCTTTCAGGAAAATCACTCAAACCAATATCGGAGGAAACTTGCCATCAGGGTGACTGCTCATACTGACGCATGGAATTTTCTTTGTAGATTGAACGTCAATCGATTACTCATACTGACTTGAAATGTAAGACATAGAAATAGCTACTGACGCATGGGCTCATCTTGTAGATTCAACGTCGGTCGAGACAGTACTCGTTGTGAATAATTCCGCCCCTGCCACGTCGCTGACCTTGCTGGAGGGGAACACAGGGAAGGAGATGTTGATGTGGTCCGAGTAGTCATTTGCCAGCGCCTCGATCATGAGGCTCCCCATGCCGCGAGACAGGGCCTGCCTACGTTTTCCCTATGTAGCTTAATTGGGCTGAGGGAGGGGTCAGGGAAACAGCCTGGTGACTCCATACGTATATACGTGAAATCGTAACACATCCATCCAACTTGAGCATCGTCGAGGAACTAATTGAAATGACTGCAGTTGGACAACTCCAAGTGGTTCCAGGCAGCAAACGGCCATACCGCTGCCTGTGCCGCCGCCCAGCGAGTGGATGATCTGGAACCCCTGCACGCAGTCACACTCCTCTATCTCCTGGTGGCAGGGGCTTGCACTCGTCCACTTTTCAGCTCAACATGAGTCGTTCTTATCACCATAATCCATCGAGACCATCCAACGTGTCCCTCAAGAAGTGATAACGTCACGTTAAACAGTTGACGAGTGTAAACCCTGCCTGACGCACGGCGTCCATGGCTTGCTCCAGCAGTGCCGCGCCGTCCAGTCGACCCTTTGCCCAGTTGTTGCCCCCATAGCCCAGGGCCACCTGCCACCACGGAACGAGTGTTCACATCCGCGAATCTGTCCCCGACACCACTCAACGGATATCTCCACTATAACATGTCAGGGACCATACCAGAGAGTATGATGCGCAACGTGTGCACGGGAGCACTGATACCCTACAATGACCAAACAGTCAGGTAACGAACTGCCGGGCCATATATGATGATGCGGCGAGTGTGTTCGGATACACTGGTACACTATGAGCGGCCAGGTAGGGAACGTGTGTACGAGGCCCCACCGCCGCCACCGCCAGTCACAACGCTGGCGGGGCGAAACAAATGGCCCATTGTGCCGCCACGGATGGTGTCAATCACGCCAGCGGGCAGAGTCAGTCAGAACAGGCACTTGCACCGATATCGGCCGCGCCCGCATGACGTACCTTTTAATGTTCATACAGACGAGCAGCCGAGGAGGAGGAGGTTCAACAGGCGAGTGCTAGTTGTCTATACCCCCACCCCCGCTCATACAGACGCGCAGAGTAGGAGGAGGGGATTTATCGTCGTCGGTCAAGTGCGTATTCTCAATACCCCCCCTGCCGGTTTCCAAGTCCACCATCACGGTGCGCGGCACCCATCACCGCAGGCCTTACTATCGCTGCTTTCATTTTCTCGTCAACTCAAGCATTCGAGGTTTCAAGTGGGATACCTCCATTCCAGCCAGTGAGCTACTGCCCCCCGTGGCTCGAGCTTGGCTGAAAATAGCGTGGAGAGACCCCACCATCGCCCCCGCTTGCCCTGGCTGAAATACACCTCCAGTGCGCGTCGACTCTGTCGCCCCCCAGCGTAGGGCCTGGTGGATGTTATCCACTATGTCATCGACACGCATGCCAAACCATGGTGTCTTGAGTCAAACGGGGTTCCAGGCGAGAGAGGAGGCGGGGAGGCGGCGGCGGAGGCGACGGGAGGCGTGGGAGGTGTGGGCCGCGGCAGAGGTGGGGGAGGAGGGGGTGCAGGCGAAGGAGGGGTGAGGGCGGCGGACTCGGAGGCGTTGAGCCCAGTGGTGGTGGAGGGAGAGGGCAGAGGCGGAGGTAACGGAGGAGGTGGGGAGGCGGCGGCGGCGGTGGAGGTGTGGGTAGCGGCGGAGGTCAGAGAGGAGGCGGTGACAGCTGAGGAGGGGGGCATGGCGGCGGACTGGAGGTGACGGACTCGGGGGCGGCGGACTCGGTGGTGGTGAAGGAGAAAGTGGAGGCGGATGTGAGGGAGGAGGGGACGACGGCGGTGACGGGGGCGAGGGGGCGGTCGACTGGCGAGGATTCCCTAGCAGGCCATACCAGAGCTTGGGCCTCGATGGCCCCAAGACCCACACCCGCCGCGGGGGTATACCCCTCGGCCAGCGCGGCTGCCGCGGCGTTGCTCGTGGCGCCCTCCACGGCCTCGCCCGCACCGGCGCGTGTCATCCCGCCGGCAAACCCGGAAGCCGCGAAGGACGCGGAGGACCCGGGGACCCCGCCCCCGGCCCCGGCTCCGCTTGTGGGGAAGTTGAGAGCTCCCGTGGACCAGGGGCTTACACTCGTCCGCTTTTCAACTCAACGTAAGCGCTTTTTGCGGGCTACACGCGTCCACTTTCGGGTCGACGTGAGCACTTTTGTTCTCAACATTTGGTAAAGAATGAAGTATCAATCGGCAAAAGCGTCTCAGGTTGATCTGAGAAGTGGACGGTAGCTGTGCCATCAGAGATTAAAAGCGGTTCAGGTTGGGCAGAGCAGTGGACGAGTGTAAGCCCCTGCCGTGGGCCCGATACC
>Ga0307489_10001376_pt1 | contig 15957 bp, 22 predicted proteins | sample SB12metaG_FD_202247 | JGI IMG/M metagenome (GOLD analysis project Ga0307489, IMG submission 202247) | Sea-ice brine microbial communities from Beaufort Sea near Barrow, Alaska, United States - SB 1.2 | ecosystem: Environmental > Aquatic > Marine > Coastal | place: USA: Alaska | collected... | reverse complement strand
CTCCTCCTCCATCTGCCGCGCCCCGCACCCCTGGTCAGCGAGCGGGTGCGCACACTGCGCCGCGCTGAGGCCAGGCTGTAGCGGCGCAGATTGAAATTGAAAGCAACGTTTGAAAGCGGTCCATCACATCTTAGTTTCAAGAGCATCGATCCAGGCGCTTTCAACACAGGTTTGACAGGGTCAACCTGCACCACTCTACCAGGCTTGACTGCCAGCACCACCACGTTGCCCTCCTGCCCGGCCACCGTCAGCGTCCGCACGACCGCACACCTCACCGCCGCCTTCAGCAGCCCCGAGAACCGCGCCAGGGCGTAGGGCCGCAACTTGAAATTAAAAGCGAAACTTAAATGCAGCGTAGAGCTCTATCACGTCTTAGATTCAGGGCGCTTTAACCAGTTGCTTCCAACACGGGCATCAAGTTGCAGTGCCCCACCAGGGCCGTCCACGCGTCGGACCCCGGTGTAGTGGTGCAAGTGGAAATTGAAAGCAACGGTTCAAAGCGATTCATCACATTTTAGTATCAAGCGCTGAAACCTGGCGCGCTTTCAACACGGCATTTGATAGTGTCAACCTGCACTGCCCCACCCCGGCGGCCCGTTCCACAGGTTGGCCACCACACACCCGCCGGGCGCCAACACGGCGGCGCAGTCAGCCAGGAAGGGCGCGCGCTGCAGGTTGTAGCGGCGCAAGTTGAATTTGAAACCAACATTTGAAAGCAGTTCCTCATATTTTAGTTCAAGCGCTCGTTTCCAGATGCTTTCAACGTGGGTTTCATAGGGTCAACCTGCACCGCCCTACCAGGTGCGCGGGGACCTGTCCCGACCCGTCGTACGCGTCCAGCATGATGCAGTCCAACGCGTCGGACTCCGCGAAATGGCCGGGCCGCGTCGCGAAAAGTTTCGTGCGTTTGGCCGCCATGTATTCCGCCGCGTCGCCAATCACGAGGTCGAAGCCCCTGTTCTCGACGGCCCCACTCTTGGTCCCGTCCTCGGTGCGGCGCCGTTTCAGGTCTGGGTAGGGAGAGGACGAGCGCCGTTTCAGGTCCGGGGATGGAGAGGACGAGGCTCCGTGTACTCCCGGCATGTCGCGACGGTTGAACTCCAGACCGAGCGCCTGCTCCGCCGCCGCCGCCACATCCGCGTCAATCTCCACCGCCGTGCAGCGGCGCAAGTTGAATTTGAAAGCAACGTTTGAAAGCGCTTCATCATAATTTAGTTTCAGGCGCTGAAACCAGGCTTGCTTTCAACTCGGGTGTTGATAGCATCAACCTGCACCGCCCCACCGCCGTCACCCGCACGACGCCGGCTGCCGGGCGCCCCCCGCTGCTCATGTCCCGAAGCGACGTGTCGAGCGCAGACGATGCCTCCTCCACGCGAGGTTGAAGTGTGAATGCGCGGTGGAAAAAGGCTGGGAGCGTCCCAGCGCCTAGCCCAGCGCTATGATCACACAGATATTGCATCGCCACGTCAAAGGATGGAACTAACCCATGTAACCAGTGCAAAATGCGATGGATGGATGACGTGGTGCGCAATGTCAATCGGGCCGTCGGGCCCTACCCGACGCACAGCACGTGGCAGCCCGGCCGCGGCCGTGGTACTTCGGGGATGCCACCGCTGCCGAGCTTCGACGGCCCCAACATGGCCGCCGCCGCCGTCGCCATCGCGCGGACGTACTCGAAGCCGATCACCAGGGGCTTACACTCGTCCACTTTTCAGCTCAACCTGAGTTGTTCTTGACACAAACACACCCCCCAAACACCCCTGATACCCCCTGACGCCTCCTTAACAGCTCCATAACACCCCTTAACAACCCATAAATGCACTCCCTGACTCACAGAAAGCGCTTACATTGAGCCGAAAAGCAGACGAGTAAGCCCCTGCCGATCACCAGCGGGTCGTGTCTGCTGCCGCCGCCGGCCTCTGCTCCCCTGCTCCCCTGAACCATGTACGCCAGGCCCTGCTCCACGCTATCCAGGTACAGCGCGCGCCACGGCCCGTGCGCAGGGGCTTACACTCGTTCCGATTTCAGCTCAATTTGAGCACTTATGTCCACCGTGACACCCAACTTGACTCATGAATGTGTCCTGGAGTTGCTCAAGTTGAGCTCTAACGTGAACGAGTGTAAGCCCCTGCCCGTGCGCGGTGACGCTCACCCCGCCCAACCCAGCGCGCCCTTCGGACTTGAACAGCCGGCGCGGGGGGGTGTTGGCCAGGTGGTAGTAGTACCCGGCTTCGGAGCGCGGGCGGAGGCGCCAGCCCGCCTCGTAGTCCGGGGGCTGCGTGACCGCGGCGCCGGCGGCCATGTGCTCCTCGGCCACCAGGGCGAAGATGTCACCAAGGAGGAAGGCCAGCTATAACAAAGAGCGCCAAACCACTTAGACACTTCGCAACCAATAGTACTAAGTCGTGTCGCTCGACCAATCAGAACGCTCCATTTGGACGACTTAGCACCAAGTCTCACCAAGTGTCTCAGTGGTTTGGCGCACTTTGTCATATAAAATGGATGTACGTGATTGTATGGCCAGGTATCAAACGGATGTGTATGCCCCGGTGTTATTATGATCAGCATGTGAGACCTGGCCTGACATGAGTTGGTGGGATGGGAGAGCGGGCCAGGTAATACATGGATGCATCAGATGGTATGGCCCGGTATCAAACCGAGATGTACAGGTATGGCCCTGTTTCATCATGGTCAGGATGTGAGACCTGGCCTGACATGAGTTGGTGGAATGTGAGAGCGGGCCTGACCCAGCAGCGGGTGGTTGAAGGGCTCGCGGCGGCAGGACCAGGCGGTGCGGACCACCGGGGGGGCGGACACCCCGATGGTGCCGGTGCCGATCAACCCACCGCTGATGAAGATGCCGCCTTCCAGAGGCTTTAACTCGTTCACATTAGAGCTGAACTTGAGCATCTCCAGGACACATTCATGAGTTAAGCTGGGTAACACGGTGGACAGAAGAGCTCAAGTTGAGCGGAAATGGGAACGAGTGTAAGCCCCTGCCGCCTGCGCCGTCGCCGTCGGCCGGGTCGGCACCGCTGCCCTCCTCCGGCGGCGGCGCCCGGGCGGGGTCGTCGCGGAGGAAGAAGACGCGGTCGGTCGGGCGCCACGGCGGCGGCGTGCGCGCATCCGACGCGTCGATCGCGCCCGTCGCCCCCGACACCAACGCCACCACCTCCCCGGCCTGCAACCAGGGGCTTACACTCGTCCACTTCTCGGCTCCACGTAAGCACGTCTTGTGAGATACGATGGGTCTGTGATTGGAGTCAGTGACAATAAAAAGCTTGGGTTGAGCTGAAAAGTGGACGAGTGTAAGCCCCTGCCTGCAACTCGCGGCGGGCAATCACGGCACTCTCGCCGCCGCCGCCGTCGCCCCCCGGTGTACTCGTCAGCACCACGCGGGTGGCCTCGAAAGGGTCGTCCCCGTCCCTCCGGGCATTGTCATGCTCGCACATCTTCCGCCACTCCACCGCGTCGCCATCATCCATCTCCCCGGCAAAGAATGCGCGCAGCACCCTACTCTCCTCCTCCGACGCCGCCGCCTTGCCAGGGTGTAGCGGCGCAAGTTGACATTGAAAGACAATTTGAAAGGGGGTCATCATGCTTCAGCTTCAAGGGCTTTGCTCCAGGCGCTTTCAACGTGGGTTTCATAGGGTCAACCTGCACCGCCCCACCAGGATAGAACGTCGTCTCGAGCGCCTGCATATCGTCCCCCTTACAAACCCCGTAGTAAGCCTCGTTCTGAGGAGGCTCCCCGCCGGCGAGCACCCGCTGCGTCAGCTTGCCCTCCGCCGGCACGCCGTAGCGCGTTGGGAACACGTACAATGCGCGGCCCTCCAGCCAGGGGCCTACACTCGTCCACTTTTCAGCTCAACTTGAGCCGTTTCTGACACAAGAAAACACCCTACACACCCCAAACATCCCCTAACACCCCCGTAACACGGGATACACAACCCCTACGCGCACCCCCTATCCCAGACAAAGCGCTCAAGTTGAGCTGACAAGTGGACGGTGTCAGCCCCTGCCTCCAGCGCGCCCGCCACCCAATCACCGCACAGGCTCCCGCCGTCGGGGAGCGCCAACCAGCCCCGGCCGTGCCGCACGCCGCCGCCCTCGCCGTTGTACTGGCCCTCGAAGCAGGGGCTCACACTCGTTCCCATTTCCGCTCAACTTGAGCTTACCTTGCCCCTTTTCGCTCAACTTAAGCTTACTTTGTCCCCTACACAACCCAAATGATCCCGTGGATGTGGCCCAAAGGCGCTCACGTTGAGCTCTAACGTGGGCGATGTGTCCCGAAGGTCCGCAAGTTGAGTTCTGAAGTGAGCGAGTGTAAGCCCCCGCCTCGAAGCAGACACGTCCGTCGCAGTCGTACTCGCGCACCAGTCCCACCAGCTCGCCGTCAACCCACGTGCAGTGCCTGTCACTCGTTCCCTTGTCATCTCTGTTGATATGCTGGTACATTGTGCAGCATACATGATTGGGATGACCAGAGCATTAGTTTTTGTAACGTCTCCAACAAGCGATAATAGCAAGAAGCTCCACTGGCAGCTGTGTTGTCCGTGAAATCACTTACAGTCATCCCTCGAAGGAGCGTCTGTTCTGGGTTGAGGTGAGAAGGGAGGGATAGGAAGGCCCTGCCCAGGTGCCCTCCTTGCGCGCGCCGTCCGACCCGTGGTACACCGCCCACCCGTGGATGGCGTCGTCGGCGAACATGCCGCTCACGTAGTCGCCGCCGAGAGGGTACTTGTCGGCACCGGCGTCCCCACTTCCGCCGCCGCCGCCGTCGCCGCCATCGCTGTCGCTTTCTCTCTCGCTCTCGCCGTCGCCTTCATCGCCATTTCTCTCGCCGCCGTCGCCTGCGCCGTCTGCATCGGCACTGTCATTGCCACCCTCGCCGCCGCCGCCGCCGCCGCCGCCCGCGCCATCTGAGTTCGCATCTTCGTCGTCGTCGTCGTCTGGTGGGAAGTGCAGGGTGCCGCGGCCCTCCCGCACACCATGCACGAAGCGCCCCTCGTACCACCCGCCGGCGTCGTCCAATCTCAAGCGCCCGCGCCCGTGCGGCTTCCCGTCCGCGTCCCTGGCGCCTTCGTAATAGCGAGGGCCCCACTCGCCGTCGCCGGTATTATCGTCGTCGTCAACCGCCTCGCGATGCGTGTTGTTTTCGTTTTCGTGGTCAGTGTCAGCCGTCGCCGCCTCGTGAGGGATGGCGGCGGCGACCGAGCTCCTGTTGCGCCGCACTGACGGCGCCGCCGCGCTCTCCGTCCTTGGACCCATCTTCGCTGTCAGGCTGTACCGTCGCCCTCGACTGTGAACGCAGCACCGATAGCCGCCGCGCGCGTCATGTAAAGCTGGGCAGGAGCCAGGAGACGGTTGGTAACGAACCTGTGGTATCGAAGAGCGGTCAATTTGGCTTTGGGCTTTGGATTTGGCGCGGAAGTTGGAAGAGCTCAAATTCTGAGGAGCCGCGGGCTCGCAGAAGCGCGCGCCGGACGCGGCTGGAGGCGGCCGCCACGGGACGTCGGGCCTGGCGGACGCCGATACGCACCGCTCCGCGGCTGGAATCCGCGACCCGGGCAACGCCGGCGGCGGGCTGTGTCGCCGTCGCCGTCGTGGAGTGAGCAACGAACGGTCTGAGAAACCGAAGACATTTTGTGGAGTATATAAATTGACAGGATGGCGCGCGGGGGCGGCGGCGCGCGCAAGGTACGGCCCGAGGGGCAGCCCATGCGATGCGTGGTGCAGCTTCTCACCGCCAACTTCGGCAAAGGCAGGGAACCGATACCAAACACAGTCCCCCCAAGGCTTCCCCCATTCCCCCCGAACCCGAACACCCCCTTTCTCTACATTTTATTACGAACTCGGCCAGGCCGCGTCCGGCGACAGCAGGCGGGGCGGGCGGGGGGCAGTGGTGTACAGGTACACATTGAACAAACAGTCAGGGAACGACTGGCCAGGTCACGGAGGAGGATGCGGCGAGTGTGCACGGGTCGGTACGCTTGAATTAACAATCAGGGAACGAGTGGACAGCCTTCTCGGTGGTGCCCAGTCCAAGTGGCCATCATGCAACTCCCCCCCCACCAAGCGTCACGCACCCTAGCCCCCCGCACACCCGCCGCCGCCGCCCTCTATGATGTGAACCACCCACTGGGTTGCTCGGGCCCTCGCTGACGGCGGTCCCAGGCGCGACGTGAGCGTCGCCTCGCGCCATGTGTCGCTCATCCGCCCGGGCGCCTCCGAGGCACAGCTGGACGATATGTACGAGGTTGACGACTGCTTCGGCTCCGAGCTGGGCACCACCGAGGCGTACAAGCGCGTGCTGCACCCTATCGTGCGCCAGGCAGGGGCTTAAGCTCGTCCACTGTTCAGCTCAACACAAGACGTTTTCGGTCGGTGAAACCCTGCAATTACCCCCATAATACCACAAAGGGTGCCTACGTTGAGCTGAAAAGTGGACGAGTGTAAGCCCCTGGCGCCAGGCCGTGGAGGGCTTCAACACCAGCCTCGTCACCGTGGGGTGCAGCGGCAGTGGCAAGTCCACGCTGCTGCACGGACGATCCGGAAAGGAGGGCATCACGCGCCTGGCCATCAAGGGCGTGTTCGAGGCGCTTCACAACAAAGCGGCGCAGGCAGGGGCTGACACTCGTCCACGTTTCGGCTCAACGTAAGCACCTTGTGTTGGATACGTTGGGTGCATGATTTTACCCAAGTCTATTAGACAGGGGGACACGGGGAGGTGTTACCAAAACGGCTTAGGTTGAGCTGAGAATTGAAAGAGTGTAAACCCCTGTGCGCAGGTGGGCGTGGCGCTGTCGCAGCACAAGGCGTCGGGCGGCGGCGGCGCGGCGATGGAGTTCGCGGTGGATGCCAGCTTCTGCGAGGCAGGGGCGTACACTCGTTCCGATTTCAGCTCAACTTGAGCTCTTCTGTCCACCGTGTAACCCAACTTAACTCATGAATGTGTCCTGGAGTTGCTCAAGTTGAGCTCTAACGTGAACGAGTGTAAGCCCCTGCTGCGAGGTGTACCGGGAGCGGTGCCGGGACCTGTTCGTGAACGAGCCGAAGGAGGGCGCCAAGGCCAGCGCCAACCAGGGGTACCTCGAGGTGGAGGAGACGGCGGATGACGGGTGGCACGCCAGCGGCCTGACGTTCCGCTCGGCGCCCGACGCCGCGGCGCTGCAGGAGTTCTACGCCTCTGCGCTGACGAACCGCGCCACGGTAGGGCGGTGCAGGTTGACCCGATGAAACCCACGTTGAGAGCGCCTGGAAGTAAGCGATTGAAACTATAAGATGGTAAACTGCCTTCAATGTTGCTTCAATTCTGCTTTCAAATTCAACATGCGCCGCTACACCACGGGGCTGTCCGAGTACGGGCACAGCAAGCACGACCGCGCCGCGTCCATCCTCACGCTGCGGATCAGCCAGTACATCCCCGCGCTGGGCGGCACCGGCGGGCCGGGAGGCGGCGGCTCCGGCGGGGCGGCCAACGCCAGCACCCCCGCGCAGCACCTGGTATCGACCATCGTCATTGCGGACACGCCGGGCGCGGAGCCGCTGGCGATGGACCCGGGAGTGCTGCGGCTGCGCGAGGGCGCCAGGCTCAACCGCGCGGTCACGGCGCTGGCGTCGGTGGGGCCTGCCAGATGTGACAAAGTGCGTGAAACCACTCAGACACATGGCAACAAGTAGTACGAAGTCGTCCAAATGGAGCGTTCTGATTGGTCGAGGCGGCACTAAGTCAGATTAACTAGCACTAAGTCAGACTAAGTGTCTAAGTGGTTCTGCGCCCTTTGTCACATTGCTCGCCACGTCATTCAACGCGTTTTGAACCCTCCTTTCTTGTGTTTAGTGGCGTCGAGCAATGTCTGCCAGGCCCTGGGCGTCGGTCATCCGCGCGTTATCCTCCCAGCGCCGCGAGTTCGCGGGTCACGGCGACAGCGCGCTGACCAAGGTGGGGTGGTGCAAGTCGAAACCCGTGCTGAAAGCGCCTGGTTCCAGCGCTTGAAACTGAATCACAAGTCAACAGCTGTCAAGGTTTGCTTAAATTTTTCACTTGCGCGCCCCTGCCCCAAGATTTTGTCGGAGGCTCTCGGGGGGAACTGCGCTACCACGGTGCTGGCCACGCTGCGTCTGGGCGAGTGGGAGCGTAGCGCCGCGGTGATGGACCTGGTGGGCGCCGCGGGGCGCGCGCCGACGTTCCCGGCAGGGGCTTACACACGTCCACTTTTCAGCTCAACCTGAGCCGTTTCTGACACAAAACACACCCCCGACACCCCTCAAATCCCCTGACACCCCCTAAACACCCCCTAAACTCCCCCCTAAATGCACCCCTGTCCCACACAAAGCGCTTACGTTGAGCTGAAACGTGGACGAGTGTAAGCCCCTGGTTCCCGGTGACAAACAACGACGCGGCGCGCGGGCTGCACCAGCGGCTGCGCTCGCGCCTGCTGCAGATCAACGGCAGGGGCTTACACTCGTCCACTTCTCAGCTCAACCTAAGCCGTTTTGGTCACACCTCCACGTGTCCCCCTGTCTGATAGACTGGGGGGAAACCATGCACCCAACGTATCCAACAAAATGTGCTTACGTTGAGCCGAAAAGTGGACGAGTGTAAGCCCCTGATGAACGAGCAGCGCGAGACCTACCGCGAGCAGGTCCAGTCCGTCACCGCCGACGGCATTGACCCCGAAAACATCGGCCTCCAGATGGCCAAGCTGCACGAGCTTGAGGGGCGTCTCGTAGAGGAGCGCGGCGACAAGGCACGGGGGTTATTGACAACAACCACTAAACCGACGTTGAATCGACGTTGAAGCGACGGAAATCAAATCCGGGCCGTTTTACGTTTTACATTTGCGAGGGTGAGGATAAACGCTCAAATGATTGTCCGGACGTCTGTCGGCCGACACGAACCGAGTCTTTGCATCTGTGTCAGCGTTCACCCTGAAGGTAAGTCGTGCTCCGATATCCGTTCGAGACTTCGGGTGAGTCGTTCTCAATGACGGGGAACAGTGAGCATCGCCGCCGCCGCGCCTCAGGGCGATGCTCACATTTAGACCGTCACTTACCGAACAAATGACTCAAGAAACGGGCGAGTCGTTCTCAATGACCCTACTGGCAGGCGGACCTGCTGGCGGAGAAGGAGGCGCTGCTGGAGCGGCTGCACCGCCTCAACGGTATGGACACCAAGTTCCTGGCAGAGAAGGAGGAGCTGCAGGCAGGGGCTTACACTCGTCCACTTCCCAGCACAACCTGAGCCGTTTCTGACACAAGAACACACCCTGAACACCCCTTAATACCCCCTCGCACCCACTAAACACCCCGTAAATAATCTGTGAACACACCCCCTATCCCACAGAAAGCGCTTACGTTGAGCTGAAAAGTCAACGAGTGTAAGCCCCTGGCTGCAGGCTGCGCTCATCCGCAGCGAGGAGGACCGCCTGGAGATCGCGCGCGCGCTGGTGGAGGCAGGGGCTTACACTCGTTCCCATTTCAGCTCAACATGGGCTCTTCCGTTCACCGTACAACCCAACTGAACTCATGAATGTGTCCTGGACTTGCTCAAATTGAGCTCTAACGTGAACGAGTGTAAGCCCCTGGGTGGAGGCGCAGCTCGAGGCCAACGAGGCGGCGCTGGAGGCCGAGGCGGCGCGCCACTCCCTCGCCGAGCGCGTGCACGGCAGGGTTTAGGTTATTGAGTCAGGGTCTAGGGTTTAGGGTTTAAACCTGAGGTGGCGCGCCATTCCCTCGCCGAGCGCGTGCATGGCACGGCCGCTGCCACTCCATCCCTGATCTGCTCACCTTCCGCACCTTTGTGTGGGATACGTTAAGCGGGGTCAGGGACAATCGGCTTGACATCGGCCCCCTGTGGACATTGCCAGTGGGATTTGTGGGATATTGTAAATGGGGTGGACTAACGAACCAGATCAAGCGCCAGCTGGGAAAGAGAACGATTGGCCGGGCTCTGGTGTACCTTGTGCAGTTTGCACACATGACTCGTTTGGTCCCTGACCCCACTTAAACTCAGTGTAAGGGTGACCGGTCACCCTTATAGTTCGCAACGTGATTGGCAGAGAGGCTGACTGCTCCTGTGGTGTACCGGGTACAAATCGTCTTCTCGTTTCGGATTGGTGCAATCTGATTGGTCGAGCGGCTTCGATTCGATACCAGACCCGACACTGAGTTTAACGTATCTCCGAAGGTGCAGAAGTTGAGCGGAAAGGGGAGGGAGTGTACAGGCCCTGGTCGTGGGGCTGGAGCAGCGCGCGGTGTCGGGCGAGGTACGCGTGAAGGGGGCGGAGCAGGCGCGCGGCGAGCTGCAGGCAGGTGCATGCACTCGCTCACTTCAGAGCTCAACTTGAGGACCTTCGGGACACATCGCTCACGTTAGAGCTCAACTTAAGCACCTTCGGGACACATCCACGCATTAATCCGGGTCATATGGGGGACAAAGTAAGCTAAATTGAGCGGAAAGGGTCAAGGTAACTTCAAGTTGAGCGGATATGGGAACGAGTGTAAGCCCCTGGGTGCAGGAGCGCGCGGGGGTGCTGACGCTGGACAACGAGGTAGGGTGGTGCAGGTTGACAGTATCAAATGCTGTGTTGAAAGGGCCTACGGTTTTGGCGCTTGAAGCTACAATGTGATGAAACGCTTTCAAACTTTGCTTTCAATTCCAACTTGCGCCGCTACAACGAGCTGTTGAAGGACGCGCTGGACTCGACGCGGCTGGAGCTGGAGGAGCAGCTGGCCGCGCTGCGCAGCGAGCACGCCGAGGTCATGGGCGAGGTGGGCGGCAGGGGCTTACACTCGTCCACTTCTTTTCAGCTCGACCTGAGCCGTTTCTGACACAAAATTTACCCTAATCACCCCCTGTCACCCCCTGCCACTCCCCAAACACCCCCTAAACAACCCCTAAATGCACCCCCTATCCCACACCCTAATCGCCCCCTGTTACCCCCTGCCACTCCCTAAACACCCCCTAAACAATCCTTAAATGAACCCCCAATCCGACCGAAAGCGCTCAAGTTGAGCTGAAAATTGGATGAGTGTAAGCCCCTGGTGGGCGGCCTGAAGAGCCGCAACGAGGACCTGACGACCGACGTGGCGTCGCTCACGAAGCGGCTGGCCTCGGAGCTGCGGCGCGCGGAGGAGGCAGAGGTACGGCCTGCCGGATGTTACTCGCCAAGTCGTAGTATGTCATTGCCATTCAACTCAATAAACGAGGGTTGAAGGCGTGAACAGCGTTGGATGACTTGTAGGTCCGGGCAAGGGCCGGTAAAGTGACCCCAGAATTTTCGAGTTAAAAGACTGTAAAAGTACCTTAGGGTTTAGGGTTCGGGTCTTAGGGTTTTATTTCCAAAATACGACCCCCCCTAATACCTCCTTAATCCTCCCCTAAAACCGAAGTATACCTCTTAGCTGGTAAACTCTGAGGTCACTTTACCGGCCCTTGGTCGGACCTAACGTGGCGAGCACCATCTGGGCGGCCCTGGGCCACGGCGGAGCGTGACGATCTCCGCACATCGTCCGAGAAGGAGGCGGCGGCGCTGCACTATAAGATCGAACAGGTGGAGAAGTTGGCGGAGGAGGCCATCAAGGCAGGGGCTCACACTCGTCCACTTTTCAGCTCAGCTTGAGCCGTTTTCGACAAAAAATACACCCTAAAAAACCCCGGATACCCCCTTACACTGCCAAAGCACCCACTGAATAACCCCTAACTGCAATTCCTGTTCCACAGAAAGCGCTTATGTTGAGTCGGAAAGTGGACGAGTGTAAGCCCCTGCATCAAGGCGGCGGAGGAATCCAAGAAACGCATGGTGGAGACGGCGGAGCAGGAGCGTGATGAGGCGGGGAGCTTGTTGAGAACAAGCACTCGACCGACATTTGATCGGTCAATAGGCCGATTTCGGTGCCTCACCTGGGTGAAACACCCATACAGAGTTGTGGGCGAAGCGTCAGCGCTCCGCGCGTGAAAGCGGGCGCCAGGTTGAATGCCCATACAGAGTTGAGGGCAAAGCGTCAGCGCTCGGCGCGGGAATCGATATACCGAAATCGGCCTATTGAGTCCACACGTCTGTATGAGCTATCATTCTGAGGGTAAGTCATGATCCGATCTCGGTTCGAGTTCTTGTTCTCAATGACACTCCTGCGAGGCGGTGGCGGCGGCCAAACTGTCCAAGGAGAAGGCGGTTGTGGCGGCTGAGGAGGAGCGTGATGAGGAGGTGGGCAAGGTAGGCCGGTGCAGGTTGACCCTATCAACCCCACGTTGAAAGCGCCTGGAACTGAGCGCTTGAAACTTAAACATATGTTCCGCTTTCAAACGTTGCTTTCAAATTCAAGTTGCGCCACTACAGCAAGGCGCGGGCGGCAAAGGACCGCGCGGTGGAGGAGGCGCGGTACTTGAAGGCAGGGGCTTACACTCGTCCACTTTTCAGCTCAACTTGAGCGCTTTTTATGGGATGGGGGGTGCGCGTAGGGGTTGTGTAGCCCATATTAAGGGGGTGTCAGGGGGTGTTTAGGGTGTGGAAGGTGTCTTTGTGTGTCAGACACGGCTCAAGTTGAGCTGAAATGGGAACGAGTGTCAGCCCTGCTTGAAGGAGGAGGCGGTGGCTCGCGCCGAGCGGGACAAGGACGACGCCATCGCCGCCACCGTCGGAGAAAAGTTGACGGCAGGGGCTTACACTCGTGCAGTTTTCAGCTCAACTTGAGCGCTTTGTAAGGGACAGGGGGTGCGCGTAGGGGTTGTGTAGCCCATGTTAGGGGGGTGTTAGGGTGTGTTTGGGGTGTGTAGGGTGTTTTTGTGTGTCAGACACGGCTCAAGTTGAGCTGAAAAGTGAACGAGTGTAAGCCCCTGGCTGACGGCCGTCGCCGCGGCGGAGTCGGATAGGGATGAAAAGGTCGCCGCCGCGGTCAGGGAGAGGGACGAGGCCGTCGCTGCGTCGAACGAGGAGAGGGACGCCGCGCTGGCCGGCGCGGCGACCCACGGGCAAGGGATTACACTCGTTCACGTTAGAGCTCAATTTGAGCAACTCCAGGACACAATGATGAGTCAAGTCGGGATATACGGTGGACGGAAGAGCTTAAGTTGAGCTGAAATGGGAACGAGTGTAAGCCCCTGCCCACGGGCAGTTCGCCATCGACAAGGCGAACCGGGAGAAGGAGGCGGCCGTGGCGGCGGCGCTGAGGGATAAGGAGGAGGCGGTGGCGGCGGCGGAGGCGGCGGCGCTAGCGGCGGCAGGGCCTGACAGGTATCACTCACCACGTCATATCTTGCCATGTACCTCAAGAAACGAGGGTTCGAAGTGCGTTGGATGAAGTGGCCAGCAGTAGCAATATCTGGCACCCTAATACCTAAACCCTAAAACCTAAAACCCTAAACCCCCAATCCTAGATCCTAAACTCTAAATCCTAAATCCTAAACCCTAAATCCTAAACTGTAAACCGGCCCTAGACGGAGGTGGTGGCGGCGGAGAAGGCGGCGGCGGAGGCGGTGTCGGCGCTTGAGGCGGAGCTCGCCAACACGAAACACACGCTGTCGACGGAAACGGATCGGTTCAACCTCCACGCCGAGGTAAGGCGGTGCAGGTTGAACCGATCAAACCCATGTTGAAAGCGCCTCGAACGAAGCGCTTGAAACTATCAAATGTTGAACCACCTCCAAACTTTTCTTTCGAAATCAACGTGCGCCGCTACACCGAGGCTGCGAAGAACAAGTTCACGGAGCTGCATCACTCGTTCGAAGCCGCGCGGTCCGCGGAGACCCAGGCAGGGGCTTACACTCGTCCACTTCTCAGCTCAACCTGAGCCGTTTCTGACACAAAATGCACCCTCAATACCCCCTGATAATACCTGACACCTCCTGATTACCCGCTAACAACCCCTACTACCCTCTAGAGCACATAAGCCCAACACACCCCCCAAAACAACACCTAAATGCACCCTCTATCCCACAGAAAGCGCTTACGTTGAGCTGAAAAGTGGCCGAGTGTCAGTCCCTGGACCCAGGCCCGCGGCGAGGCGGATCGCGCCACCGGCGAGTCCGCGCAGTACAAGGTTGGGCCTGGCAGATGTTGCTCGCCACGTCATCGAACATTTAACTCTCGTTGTTATTGTGTGACATGGCATCCCATGACGTGGCAAGCAATATCGTTCAGGTAGGTACGAGCAAGGGCTGGTAAAGTGACCCTAGAATTTACCAGGCAAGAGGGGTATATCTTAATTTTAGGGGGGTATTACGGGGTCCGTCTCGTGAAAATAGAACCCTATAAAGATCTAAACCCTAAACCCTGCACCCTAAACCCTAAAGTACTTTCACGGTCTGTTACCTAGTAAATCCTGGAGTCACTTTACAGGCCCTTGCTCGGACCTATCAGGCCCTTGTACAAGGAGCGGCTGGAGAGTGCTCGCGCGCAATTCAGCGTGCGGCTGAAGGAGTACCTGCTGCAGGTGGCGGAGTTGGAGCGCGGCGCGCAGGTGCTGGCGGCGGACCCGGCGTCGGAGCACGTGCTGCGGCCCTCGCAGCTGCAAGCAGGGGCTTACACTCGTCCACTTTTCAGCTCGACCTGAGCCGCTTCTGACGCAAAATACACCCTGAACACCCCCTACTAACCCCTGACACCCCATAAGTATCCCCTAAACAACCCCTAAGTACACCCCCTTATCCACAGAAGGCGCTTACGTTGAGCTGAAAAGTGAACGAGTGTAAGCCCCTGGCTGCAGACCGCGGCGCAGAGCCTGGCCACCGACCTCCACGCCGCCTCCGCTGACCAGGCGGCGGAGCACCGCGCGGTGCGGGAGGACCTGCACACGCGGCTCACCAAGGCGCAGCGCGACGCGCGCGCGCTGCACGCCGGGTACCGTGCGCTGCGCCACCGCTTCGAGGTCAGGCGGTGCAGCTTGACCCTATCAAACCCACGTTGAAAGCGCCTGGAGCTAAGCGCTTGAAACTAACTTGTGATATACTGCTTTCAACTTCTGCTTTCAAATTCAAGTTGCGCCGCTACTTCGAGGACGTGGCGCCCACGGACACCGCGTTGAACAACGGCGGCGGCGCGGACGGTGACGACTCGATCCAGCGCCTGCACGTGCCGCACGAGGACACCATGTGCCTGGGCAGGGGCTCACACTCGTCCACCTTTCGGCTCAACGTAAGCGCATTTTGTGGAATACGTTGGGTGCATGGTTTTCCCCCAGTCTATTATACAGGGGGACACGGGGAAGTGTGACCAAAACGGCTTAGGTTGAGCTGAGAAGTGGACGAGTGTAAGCCCCTGTGCCTGGGCGGCGCGCCCCCGACCCCGGCGGAGGCGCGCGAGATGGACACCCGCGGCCTGGCGGCGAAGCTGTCGGATCTGAAGGACGAGAACGCGCGACTGCAGCAGCAGGCAGGGGCTTACACTCGTTCCCATTTCAGCTCAACTTGAGCTCCTCTGTCCATCGTATGACCCAAATGAACTCATGAATGTGTTCTGGAATTGCTCAAGTTGAGCTCTACCGTGAACGAGTGTAAGCCCCTGGCAGCAGGTGCGGCTGGCGGCGCTGGACGGCCGCGGCCCCATGGCCACCAAGGTGAGGCGCCGCAGCTTCACCATATCAAACCCAAGTTGAAAGCGCCTGCAACTGATTAACTAAGTTATGGTAAAGTGCCTTTAATTTTGCCTTCAAAATTAACTTGTGCCGCTACACCAAGGCGCAGGCCGCGGCGCGGCGCGACGACGGTCGGCAGGACATCCTGTTCTTTGACGATAAGCTGCCCGCGGTGCCGGAGGCAGGGGTGTCTTGAGGAGAAGCACTCGACCGACAGTTGAATCCCCTCCTCCTCCTCCTCCTCCTCCTCCTGCTGCTCCTCCTCCTCCTCCTGCTGCTCCTCCTCCTCCTCCTCCTCCTGCTCCTCCTCCTCCCCCTCCTCCTCCTCTTCCTCCTCCTCCTCCTCCTTCTCCTCCTCCTCCTCCTCTTCCTCCTCCTCCT
>Ga0307489_10001374_pt1 | contig 15966 bp, 21 predicted proteins | sample SB12metaG_FD_202247 | JGI IMG/M metagenome (GOLD analysis project Ga0307489, IMG submission 202247) | Sea-ice brine microbial communities from Beaufort Sea near Barrow, Alaska, United States - SB 1.2 | ecosystem: Environmental > Aquatic > Marine > Coastal | place: USA: Alaska | collected... | reverse complement strand
AGGGACACAGCAGTTGCTGCTACGTCGTATGCTCTTTAGAGCATAACTACCCAACCAAGCACAGATGTAGGCTCGTAGAGTGGTTTCGGCATCAGTGTCCCAGTGTCCCTACGGTCCACGCCGTAGTCTGTGCCCGTGGAGCACAGCGAGACGTGCACGTGCGGCTCTCCACCACTTTGGCCTTTGACGCATTTTATGTACGTTTTATTCGAGAGCAAAAGATGGTAGGCTCCCCCACAAAGACCAGTCTGTTACTAGTCCACCTACTCCCAGATGGGGCTTTTGTGGATGGTTTGAGAGTGACAGCGTGTACACACGTAGGGGTTTTTGAATTGCAAGAACTTCGCTGTACGAGGCGTTCTTTTTTTCATTTCTCAAGGAGCCCGTGTTCATACATTGTAACGCGCACGGCCTTCTCCCCCTTATAGGGGAGACAGGCAAGGGGCATTATTTCCCTGTGGGAGGGTTCATCTCAAGAAAGTTTTCTGTGAACGTCATAATAGCTTCTTTTAACGTTTCCTCAGCTTCAGGTGACATTTTCTTTGTTTCAAGCACTTCGGTACTAAACTCGGGTTGGTTTGTCTTCATGTAGTCACGCAGACCCGCAAGGAAGACACGAACTTGCCCAACTTCCAGACAGTCAAGATAGCCCTTCGTTCCTGCGTAGATCGTAATGACTTGCAAATCAACAGAGAGTGGTGCTGCCTGCGACTGCTTAAGCACCTCACGTAAACGGACTCCACGCGCAAGTTGGTTTTGTGTTGCTTGGTCAAGATCTGAAGCAAACTGTGAGAATGCCTCGAGTTCTGAGAACTGTGCAAGGTCTAACTTGAGTGTTCCGGCTACCTGCTTCATAGCCTTGATTTGTGCGGCTGAACCTACACGTGAGACAGAAATCCCGACGTTAATGGCTGGACGGATACCAGCATTAAAGAGGTCAGCAGAGAGGAATACTTGCCCATCTGTAATTGAAATGACATTTGTTGGAATGTAGGCTGCGACGTCGCCACCCTGTGTTTCAATAATTGGAAGTGCTGTCATACTTCCCTCCCCTAATGATTCATTAAGCTTTGCTGCACGTTCAAGAAGACGTGAGTGAAGGTAGAAAACATCTCCAGGAAACGCTTCACGACCTGGTGGACGCTTAAGAAGGAGTGACATTTGACGGTACGCTTGCGCTTGCTTCGAAAGGTCATCGTAAATAATAAGCGTGGCACGCCCAGTATACATGAAATACTCTGCAAGTGATGCACCTGTATATGGTGCAAGGTATTGAAGTGTGGCCGATGCGTTGGCATTTTCTGCTACAACAATCGTGTAATCCATTGCGCCCGCATTCTGTAATGTGTTTACAGTTTGCGCGACTGACGACGCTTTTTGCCCAATCGCTACATATACACAAATACAGTCACCACCTTTTTGATTAAGGATTGTATCTGTGGCTACAGCCGTTTTTCCTGTTTGGCGATCGCCAATAATTAACTCACGCTGTCCACGTCCAATTGGAATCATGGCATCAATTGCTACAAGTCCTGTTTGGAGTGGCTCGTAAACTGATTTACGTGCAATAATACCTGGTGCTGGCGATTCAATTAAGCGTGTCGTTGATGACGGGATCGCACCCTTTCCATCGATTGGACGCGCTAACCCATCGACCACACGACCTAAAAAGGCCTCTCCGACGGGCACTTGAGCAATTTTCCCCGTGCCTGTTACTGTATCACCTTCTTGGATAGAGGTGCCCTCACCCATAAGTACAGCACCAACGTTAGAGGTTTCAAGGTTCAGTGCAATACCAATTGTACCATCTTCGAATTCAAGTAATTCACCGGCCATTACTTTTGTTAATCCAAAGATTCGTGCAATACCATCTCCAACCTGAAGAACCTTCCCCACATTGAGAATTTCGACCTTTCCTGTGTAATCCTTGATCTGTTGGCGAATAATGCTACTAATTTCATCTGGGCGAAATGGTAATGGTTCCATATAATCCTCGGTTCGATTCAATCTTTGGGATTAACGTTTCACAATGTGGTGAGCCTTCACGTGAGACGTTAAGGGTCTCAAACGGCGCAGGCTTACCACCCTTACACCCGCCACACCGAGTGGATGGCGAGGGTAAACCTGAAGTCGTAAGACGACGTATGGAAGAGCCATCCCGCGACTAGGAAGACCCCGGAGATCGCGACGGTCCGCTTCATGGAGAACGCACCGCTTTGCGCTCTCTGGAGATCATCGCGCACAGCAGTTGCTGCTGTACCCGCGATGACCAAGATGCAGCTCGCCGGCACGAGTCCGTGTAGGCCACCAGCAAGCCACCCATGGCGGACTCTGCAGCCGTGAGTACAACTGTGAAGTGTCCCTACGGTCCGGCCCAAAAGAACTTGCACGGTAGTCGAAACGTGTCCCGCGGTCAGACGCGTGATCCGGGACGATGATCAGCGCCCATGAGCGTTGCAATGGGTTGCATACGATCCACGCAAGATACAACCCTCTTCCCTTAACATATGTTCGTTGGATATATCCGCAAGGGGTTGGTCCGCTTTTACCTTTAGCATTTCCTACCTGATACGCTCTTCTCTCTATCCGCAAGGGGTTGCTACGCTCTTCTCTAGTCGCTTCAGTCGGCTTTGGGTGACGCGCTCTTCTTTTAAGTAACCAGGATGACTACCAATGCTGCTACGTCGTAGATCTTGCTCAATCATATAAATACTAAGCCCAAACCTTGCTTTTTTAAATCCGTCGACAACGAGTGTTTGGTAGATCTCGATCAAGAACTTTCGTTGTGCAAGACGAATGGTTCGGGATTCTAGTTCATCATACGATTTCTCCAGGTCTTTGATCTCTCGTTCTCCCTCGATACGCATGGTTTCAATCGTCAATCGGGTCTCTTCCTTAATGGCAAGGACTTTTTCACCAGCTAATAGGAGTCCTGCCCTTGCTCTGTCCAATTCTAATTGGGACTGTTTGAACTTGTTGTCTGCCGTGCGCATGGCATCTGTAGTTTCCTTCTGTCGACTGGCTAAAGCGTTTGTCACCGGGTCTTTCCCGACTACGTAGCTGATTGTAATGACAACGGCGAGATTGATACTGTTGGTGTCCAGAAGGTTTGTATTTAAATCAAATAGTCCCATACGTGTTTTCTTTTTTCTAGTTGTCTATTAAGAGTTTAGCAGGTTTCCCTGTTTTTGCCAAGTATTTCTTGCATACATATACTTTATTTTCGTGAAATGCACATGTGGATTCTATCCGGCCCCTCCCCGCTCGAGACAACAGAACGTTGTGAAGCGAGCGAGGCGGGGTGTGTGAGATGTAGGATTTCAGCAAGAGCTGAAATTAAACGAATGGGTTTGCAAACAGAAGTGCGAGTGCAACGACAAGACCATAAATGGTTAAAGCTTCCATGAAGGCTAAAGATAAAAGAAGCGTCCCACGGATCTGCTCCTCAGCTTCCGGTTGGCGTGAAATACCTTCCATAGCCATACCAGCTGCAGTTCCTTGACCAATACCAGGACCAATAGCTCCAAGTCCAATTGCTAAACCAGCTCCAAGTGTAGATGCAGCACAGATTAATGGGTTCATAATGTGTTTCCTTTTTATACATTGTGTATGCATTAATATGGTAACAGGTTTACCTATTTTTTCAAAGCCCATTTTCATTTAATTTTTTCCACAAGACAACTCAAGCTGTCCGGACAGTCTAGACAGTCCGGCAAGAACACAGAAATAGGTCTTTCTCGAAAAGATCAGTGTCCTTCGAGTGCTTCCCCAATGTATGCTCCCGCAAGTGTGGCAAAAATAAGGGCCTGGATAGCACTTGTAAAAAGACCAAGGAAAATAAGTGGAATAGGAATCACAAGAGGGACTAATGATACAAGAACTGCCACAACAAGTTCATCAGCAAGAATGTTTCCAAAAAGACGGAAACTTAATGAGAGTGGCTTCGTGAAATCCTCAAGAACGTTAATTGGCAGAAGAATTGGTGTCGGTTCTACATACTTTCCAAAGTAGTCTAACCCTTTTTTCTTGAGTCCGGCATAGAAGTATGCGACAGAGACTAAGAGAGCAAGTGCTACAGTTGTATTAATATCATTTGTTGGTGCACCAAGTTCTCCATTTGGAAGTTCAATCACTTTCCATGGAATAAGCGCCCCTGACCAGTTTGAAACAAAGATGAAAAGAAAGAGTGTGCCAATAAATGGCGTCCATGTTAGGTAATCTTGCCCAATCTGTGTTTTTGCAATGGCACGGATATATTCCACCACGAACTCAGCCATGTTCTGCCCGCCTTCTGGGACGGGCTTTAAATCACTTGTTGTCACAAGTGCGAATGCAATCACAAGTGCGAGTACAATCCCTGAATTGATTAATACTTGCCCATGCATTTGAAACCCACCAAGAGTCCAATAAAAATGTTGACCGATTTCAACGGCAGAAATATCGTATAAGAAATGCATCACCCTTCTCCATGTTTTGATGTTTCACAGTGCTATTCCACTACTAAGACATGCTTCTAGTGTACAGGAAATACAGAATGAATTCAAGTATTTCTTACATACATATACTTTATTTTCGTGAAATGCACATGTGGATTCTATTTTTTCCCCCGGAAGCGAGGGGCGAAATGTCGGATCGTCTAGGGATAAGGAGAGTCGAACTCCTGACACCAGACTTCGGAGATCTGTGCTCTATCCACTGAGCTATATCCCTCTTTGTTGCCCTGCCGGCGCATGCACTCGTTGTTTTTTGCGGCTGGAGGGATTCGAACCCTCACGCAGTATTATCTGCAGGAGATTTTAAGTCTCCAGTGTCTACCATTCCACCACAGCCACAGGACGCGCTTGATTGGGCCGAACTGGATTTGAACCAGTGTAGGCAAGCCAGCGGATTTACAGTCCGCCCCCATTAACCACTCGGGCATCGACCCATTACGCGCGAAATCCCATCGCTGATGGGACATGTCTTAGAGAGGACTCGAACCTCCACGCCCTAAAGCACAAACCCCTCAAGCTTGCGTGTCTACCATTCCACCACTAAGACATACTTCTAGTGTACAGGAAATACAGAATGAATTCAAGTATTTCTTGTACACAATATATGGAGGGTCTCTTCCGTGGACATGTTTAGCAGCAACTGCTGTACACGGTGATCGAAACCTAGAGCACGCCAGAAACCATTAACGTTTCGAAAATTGTGGGGCTTTACGCGCTTTCTTTAACCCATACTTTTTACGTTCTTTTTTGAGAGCGTTTCGTCTTAGAAATCCTTGGGCTTTGAGTTCTGTACGGTGTGTGGCATCCATTAAACAAAGGGCACGCGCACACCCAAGACTAATGGCATCCGCCTGTCCATTCAGTCCACCACCTGTTGTTTGGATAAACACATCGCATTTTTCTTCTAATTGAAAAAGTTGGAATGGTTTAAGAATAGTGGGGTATTTACCTTGTAAATAGACTTGCCCATCAATGTGGTTAATTTGAATTGCTCCTGTTCCTGGGGAAGCAATTCGAACTTGAGCACTTGCTCGTTTGCGTCGTCCAGTAGCCGACCAAATTTGTTGCATACACAATCTCCATTGTTTATAGTTATGCTTGCCTGTGTAGAGGGTTGAGGCAAATGCGCGGTGGGGTCCGCCGCGGGAAAAGCGCGGCGCTCCTTACGTTTCTTGTACTAATTGGATCCCATATCTTTCAAGTGCTTTTGTCACTTCCTCAGCAGATTTCTGTCCGAAATGACGGAGGCTCAGAAGACTTTGGTACGATTCGCGCGATAAGTCTGCTAATGTCAGAATTTGTGCACGCTTTAAACAGTTATAGGCTCGTAAGGAAAGCTCAAGTTGTTCAATAGCAATGCTTTCAAAATACGCCGTTTGATCAATGGGGGCTGGTTGTACCACTTCCGTAAAGGGTTGAGAGTCTTGAAGCGTCGCACGTGTAATTTCGGTCAGAATAGCACCCGCATGTTTTAGTGCATCCTGTGGGTGAATACTTCCATTTGTAGTGATTTCAAAGTGAATGTATTCACCGTACGGTGGCCCATCTTCGACGGTGAAATTCGCAATTTTCACTGGCATAAAATTGCCATCGATGGGCTGAAAAACCCCTGATGTCACTTGCTTGATCTGTGGCGTTTCCGTTTGGCGCGGCGGGTGAAACCCTGTTCCATAGGGCTGGGTGGGCTTTTTCCAGACGCGATACCCGGTGGCCTGCTCAAGAATGAAGGTCAGTTGAAAGGGCGTATGGGCATTCATGAGCGTTGCAATGGGTTGCATACGATCCACGCAAGATACACCCTGCGGTAATTCCATATCACCGGCATACAGAACCCGAGGTGTAGAAGCAAAAACACCGCTTGGCGCCGGTGCTCCCGTAGTCTCCAACATGTGTGGTACAATTTTGATCTTCCCTTGCGGTGCAAGGACACTGGGAAAAGTGTTAAAAAACGTAATATCACGTAAGTTTAAAAAAATTTCCACAACAGATTCACGGATGCCGGGGAGGGTCACAAATTCTGTCCGGGCATTATTCAGTCGTGCTGCCGTAATTGCCACACCTGGGACGTCATTTAACAACAGTCTGCGAAATGTATTACCGAGCGTGACACCTTGTCCTGGGGCTACCGGGCCAAGGACGAGGCGTGCATAATGATCACGTGGACCCTTTTTTTGAAATTCCACGCACTCCAGCCTTGCTGACGAATTTGGGACGATAAAATTCATAGTGGTTGTAGATAGTTCTTGATACACACATGCCTGCGTGGTGCGGCACACAAGGAAACAGCTGGGGCCTTTGAAAAAGGCACACGGAGCATGCTTGCTTGCATATGTACATGAGCTGTGGCAACGTATGTCTGCTTACGAGACGCCCGCATTTCCCCTCGGCGCGACGCAACAAGGAAAAAAATACAGACCTTCGGTTGCGCGCATGTTTTTATACACGACGTTTCTTAGGTGGTCGGCACCCGTTGTGTGGTAACGGTGTGACATCTCGAAGAAGTGTAATATGTAGACCAAGTTGTTGTAGGGCACGAATAGCCATTTCACGGCCGGCCCCTGGCCCTTTTACCATCACATCAACATATTTTAAGCCGTAATCAAGAGACTTACGGGTTGCGTTTTCAGTGGCGGTTTGGGCAGCAAAAGGTGTGCCTTTACGGGCTCCACGGAAACCGCACGCCCCTGATGAAGACGCTGCAATCACCATGCCTGAGCGGTCGCTAATTGTCACTAATGTATTATTAAACGTGGCTAAAATGTGTACCACGCCACGTTGTACCTTTCGGCGGGCTTTTTTTTGTACGCTTTTCCGCTGTTTACTAGCCATAGTATAAATTTACCAATATAGAATAAAAAAAGCTCACACTCAAGAGGGACCAAAGTGCACGCTGCAATGCTTCGACACGTATGTAGACGTGCGAGCACAGACGCAGCCATTTGTAAAAATGGCGTGCGTTCCACCACAAGACAGCGGCGAGCTGGAGGATACAGGCACACTGTGCCTGTCTAAAAAAGTGAAAAGAGTCGAAGACACAACCGTTTCCCACTGCTGAGTCAGCATGCTAGGGGGGGCAGTCATGGATTCGAACATCTTTTATGTCCGCTCCGATCTAGGACGATTTTGTGCCGGATCCCTGATCTTTTGTACGTAAACGATAGGTAATACGACCTTTTGTGAGATCATACGGTGTTAATTCCACGATCACCCGATCACCCAAAAGAACTCTGATGGAGTTACGACGAATTTTGCCAGATAGATGGGCGAGCACTTGGATCCCATTTTCAAGTTCGACGTGAAACATTGCATTCGGAAGCGATTCAGTCACCTTGCCTTCCATTTCAATAAGTGAACGATTGGCCATAGGTTACCAAAAATAGCAAAGCACTTCACCACCGAGGCCACAGGCACGTGCTTTCTTGTCTGTCATAATACCTTGTGACGTCGACAGGATTGCGATACCCATCCCATTTAACACACGCGGCAGTTCTTTCCGATGTACATAGACACGTACGCCGGGCGTACTCACGCGTTGGAATGCTTTTGCGGAACGTTTTAACGTGACTTCAAACATGCCATCAATGTCTGGTGTAATACTCACCAAAAAGCCTTCTTGAACCAGTAAGTGTGCAATATTGTGCGTCAGTCGTGTTGCACGCAACACGACTGATGTTTTTTTTGCGAGATGTGCATTACGTAATCGCGTAAGCATATCTGCGATAGTGTCATTAATCATAACATTTCCTCTCTTGAGCATTAAAACCCATGCATACGCTGCATGGTGTCATAGATTTATTTGAGAACTCCTTCACGGAATGGCATACCAAGTTCCTTCAAGAGCGCCCGTCCTTCGTAATCACTGTGTGAGGTCGTCACAATAGCAATATCCATTCCACGAATTTGATCGATGGTATCGTAACTGAGTTCTGGGAACATTAGCTGTTCATCCAATCCAAGGTTAAAATTCCCATGCCCATCAAAACTCGTGGGATTAATGCCTTGGAAATCCCGAATACGTGGGAGCGCAAGATTTACAAGTCGATCGTAAAAAGCATACATGCGTTCCCCGCGTAACGTGACCGAAAGCCCGATGGGCATCTCTTCACGAATTTGAAAACCAGCAATGGCTTTTTTTGCACGTTTGATCACGGGTGCTTGTCCCGCTAAAATGGTAAGCTCGCCCGACAAGGAGTCGAGCAGTTTCGCATTTTGTGCAGCATCACCAACACCGCGATTAATGACAATCTTGTCAAGGCGTGGGACTTGGTGCGTATTTTTATATTGGAATTGCTCCGCAAGTGTTGTACGCACCTTTGTTAAATACAAAGTATGAAGGCGTTGAATCATAAGCGATAAAAAACTTAAAGAACCTCAGGGGCAAGAGAAACAATCTTCATGAAGTCGCGTTCACGTAATTCACGTGCAATCGGTCCAAATACACGTGTACCACGTGGGTTTCCCTCTTTATTAATAATAACGGCAGCATTGTCATCAAAGCGAATCGACATACCGTTCTCACGTTGTACCGTGTGTGCAGTACGTACTACAACCGCACGAACAACATCGGATTTTTTTACTGGCATATTAGGTAATGCTTCTTTCACAACGGCAAGAATTACATCACCAATATTTCCATATTGCCGGTTTAAGACACGGATACACATAAGTTTACGTGCACCACTGTTATCGGCAACCTCAAGATAAGTTTGTGGTTGAATCATGGGAGTTAAACGGTCATTAAAGAGAGCAGATGGGACGAGCAAATTACTCAGCCACCACTCCCTCACGAATAAGAAATTTTGTTTTTACGGGCATTTTATACGAAGCAATACGCATAGATGAACGAGCAATTGCTTCAGAGACACCACGCATTTCATATAAGATTTTGCCTGGTTTGACCACGGCAACCCAATAATCAGGGGCTCCTTTTCCAGCTCCCATACGCGTTTCAGCAGCACGGGCGGTAATGGATTTATCTGGGAACACACGAATCCAAAGTTTTCCACCACGTCGGGCATAGCGACTCATGGCACGACGGCCCGCTTCAATTTGACGTGACGTAACCCATCCTGGCTCAAGGGCTTGCAGGGCAAAATCGCCAAAGGCAATTGTATTTCCTCGGAGAGCTTGGCCTTTGAGGCGCCCACGGTGCGGTTTACGATATTTTGTTCGTTTTGGACTTAGCATTTGATCTCCCCCTTACACACCCAGACTTTAATCCCTAAAATACCATACACCGTTTGTGCACGCGCCGTAGCATAATCAATATCTGCACGAATGGTATGTAAGGGCACACGGCCTTCACGCGCCCATTCACTCCGTGCAATTTCAGCCCCGTTTAAGCGGCCGGCAATTTGCACTTTGATTCCTGCTGCACCAGCTCTTTGTGCACTCCGAAGTGCTTGACGAAGAGCGCGGCGAAAAGGCGCACGTTTTTCTAATTGCATGGCAATGTGTTCAGCCACACACACAGCATCAAGTTCAGGTTGCACTGTTTTTGTCACATACAGCGCCACACTACGGTGCGCTGGAAGTTTTGCTTTTAAGGTTTCACGCACTTGGAATAAAGCTTCCCCTTTTGCACCTACCAGCGCACGCGGTCGCGCGGTGAAAAATTCGATCTCAATACGATCGACTTGGCGAGAAATATTTACGCGAGAAATGCTGGCCTTCTTCAGATGCTGAGCCACATACTCGCGAATAACAAGATCTTCCTCAACCAATTTGGCATAATCTTTTGGTTTTGCAAACCATTGCGAACGGTGTGTTTGTGTCACACCAATTCGAAATCCAAGAGGATGAACTTTTTGACCCATAGTAATTTTCTCTTTCAAAATCAACACGGCGCACATTAAGAATTTAACGGCGCGATTTTTTGTCAGTTTTTACATGACCACGGAATGTCCGTGTAAGAGCAAATTCACCTAATTTGTGCCCAACCATTTGATCGGTGACAAATACAGGAATATGCTCAAGACCATTGTGCACAGCAATTGTGTGCCCAATCATGATCGGCGTAATAGTCGAGCCTCGTGACCAGGTCTGGATAACAGATTTTTCGCCTTTTGCATGGAGCGCTTCAACCTTTTTCATAAGTTTGTGCGCCACAAAAGGACCTTTTTTTAGAGAACGAGCCATAAGATATAAGAAGATTTATGAAACTTTTCTTCGCCGAAGAATAAGACTATCGCTATACTTTTTACGTGCACGGGTCTTATGACCAAGAGCAGGTTTCCCCCATGGGGTCAATGGTTGTGGGCGACCCACTGGGCAACGGCCTTCACCACCACCATGTGGGTGATCTACAGGGTTCATAACACTCCCACGTACCGCTGGTCGTTTTCCAAGCCAACGTGAACGACCGGCTTTTCCGATCGAAAGGTTCATCACCTCACTATTCCCAACTTGACCAATCGTCGCCCAACATTGGTTATTTAAAAGACGCACTTCGCCAGAAGGGAGGCGAATGGTCACAAAATCACCTTCTTTGGCCACCAGTTGCGCCACACCACCCGCTGAACGGACAAGTTGGCCACCTTTTTTAGGGTGTACTTCAATATTATGAATTTGCACACCTAAAGGCATAGCGAGGAGCGGGAGTGCGTTGCCAACCGCATTGGGAGCAATAGCACTTGCAATAATGGTATCTCCCACTTGTAAGCCCGTTGGTTGAAGAATATACCGTTTTTCACCGTCGTCGTATTGCACAAGAGCAATGCGCGCATTACGGTTTGGATCATATTCAATTGTTTGCACTTCAGCGTTCATATCGTACTTATTACGACGGAAATCAATTTGACGATATAAACGTTTGTGTCCACCACCACGGTGGCGACAGGTAATTACACCACGATTATTGCGCCCTTGTGCACGGTGCAAAGCGTGGGTTAAAGACTTCTCTGGGCGAGTCTTACTCAATTCTGTACAATCTACTACGGAACGGTGACGCGTTCCAGGGGTATATGCTTTATAAAAACGAAGAGCCATATTATTTAAAAATAGGTAATTCGTCCCCAGGTTTTAAGCTGACGATGGCGCGCTTTGTTCGAGGGCGCACACCACCACCGGGTGCTTTCTTTCGTGGGAGACGATGTGTGTTCACTGAAAGAACCTGAACACCGTAAAGATCCTCTACAAGGGCTTTAATGTCAGTCTTTTTAAGATGTACATGCACATCAAACGTATAGCGCTCAAACTCAATAAGCTTTGTCGATTTTTGAGTTACAATCACGCGTTTAATGAAGTCAATCATAAGCGTTAGGTTCCATCAGGAAGCAATAAAATAAGCAAGGAAAACGAAGTGTCATGAAACACGTCAGGAAAAAAACGCGAGAACGCAACACACACAGTGCTGGGTAATACATCTTTCATACAGCATAGCAAAAGAGATGCGTGTGTGTAGTTCATATTGCCGTTTGTGCCGTGTATTTATTGCCATAAACATGCCTCAATCAGCGTTCGAGTGAGCCTGGACCGGCACCGAGAAGCGTTGCACAACAGGCGCTGCTGCCGCTTGACATCCGGACGGATGAAGACACACCGAAAAGCGCACACGGAGCTATGAATGTTAGAGGTCGTCATGGCTCCGTATGCTGGGACGCGTCAAAATTCATTTTTTTTTCAAAAAGTAGTGGCGTAAAAAAGGCTCTTCTGATAGAATAAAAGAGAAGGCTCGGTAGCTCAGCGGTAGAGCAGGGGGCTCATAATCCCAAGGTCACAGGTTCAATCCCCGTTCGAGTCAATGAAGGTTTGGTAGCTCAGTGGTAAAAAAGCTACCAACGACGACTAGGTAATAGGGCCCAGAATACAGCTCGCGATCACCACAGTGAATATCCTGGAGAAGACCGATAGCGACTGCATCTCATGTGTTAAAAACAATGACTTTCAGTCGTAAGACGACGTATGGAAGAGTCTGTGGGTGGAACCCACCTTTGTATATGAAAGGGTATAGCACAAGTTTCCAAAGATGCCTACCAGCGCGGTCGCGCGTATCGTCAACTCGAACGAAGTGACAGGGTACTCCGCCCGCGGAGGCAAGATGCTTAGGCTACGAAAGAGTTGAGGGCTCCAACGACAAATACTAAAAGAATCCAAAGGGTAGATCCCGAAAATACAAGACCTTTTGATGTTTGCCATCCATCAGGTGAAGCGAGGAGTACCGGTACACCTACAACAAGAGCTAATGAGAGCCCAATAAAAATAAGAAGTGTCAGTTGAAAAATAACAAGCATAAGATCAATGTGCGTAAGTGAAATGTCCGGGTGCGCAGAACATTTTTTATTCAAAGCAGAACCCAAATGCGGCTGTTACGTAGATTGATATCTACGGTTGCTTGCGCATAAAAAAAGAAGCACTTGAGTAAGCCGGTTCGATGTGTTGTTGAGTAACGTCGAACTGTTTATATGGTAGCACGTTCTGCGCGATATGCCTATATTTCGTCGCTCTTCTGTATATATTTTTTTGCGCTGCGTGACGGTCTCTTTCTGCGTAGGCTGTTGCACATGTTGCACAGGCGTCGCCGACAGAGACGCTTACGTATACGCATCAAAGATTAGTCCATGACGCTGAGCCAAAAGTATGGTAAGATAGAAGTAAAGAATCGGGCGTGCTACAAAATACGGATCTTACACAGTAACGTTGTTGCGCACACTACAACGTGGCGTCTTGTCTAAGCCACTTCTTTTCTATTATTTACTCCTCCTCTACACTATGGCAAAAAAATCGATGATTGCGCGTGAAACAAAGCGCCAACGTCTTGTGCACAAGTATGCAGAAAAACGTACACAATTTAAACAAGATCTCCGCCATGCGGGTTCTATTCGTGAAGTCGTCGCGATTCACCGTCAATTTCAAATGTTACCGCGCAACAGTGCGCCTGTACGGCTCCATAATCGCTGTATCCAAACGGGACGACCAAAAGGGTATTATCGTGATTTTGGTCTTTCACGTCATGTGTTGCGGGAAATGGCACACCAATGTTTACTACCAGGTATGCGCAAGTCAAGTTGGTAACATTCACCAGCAGAAGAGTCCCGCAGCCATTTGTAAAAATGGCGCCCCTGTGGGTTCTCTTGCGTACGTAAGTACGCATGTTGACTGGAAAACAGGTGGGGAATCGTTCTAGAACCCTCACGTCCGTCTTGGGAATCCGTTGACTTTTTTCATACCTCCCTTCATACTCAAAAGTAGTTTGGGGCATAGCCAAGTGGTAAGGCGACGGTTTTTGGCTCCGTTATTCGGAGGTTCGAGTCCTTCTGCCCCAGTATAAAGGAAATTTCCACTTATCTATTCATTACAGATCACCATGAATAACAAAAACTTTTTTGTAAGTGTTGCCGCAGCATGCATGCTTACATTTACAGGGTCAGCACACGCGTATCCAGTTTACGCACAAAACGGGTATGAAAATCCGCGTGAAGCCACTGGGCGTATTGTATGTGCGAACTGCCACCTTGCGCAAAAACCCGTGGATATTGAAGTCCCTCAAGCTGTTCTTCCGGATTCAGTGTTTGAAGCTGTGGTTAAAATTCCATACGACCAACAAGTGAAGCAGGTACTTGGAAATGGAAAGAAAGGTCCATTAAATGTCGGGGCAGTGCTTATCCTTCCAGAAGGGTTCCAAATTGCTCCACCAGAACGCATTTCTCCGGAACTGCAAGAAAAAGTTGGGAAACTCTATTTCCAGCCATACAGCGAGAGCAAGAAAAACATCCTTATTGTTGGACCAGTTCCTGGGAAAAAATACAGTGAAATGATTTTCCCAATCCTTTCGCCAGACCCAGCCAAATCAAACGAGGTCAACTTTCTTACGTACCCAATCTACCTTGGTGGAAACCGTGGACGTGGACAAGTATACCCCGATGGTACAAAGAGTAATAACACTGTATACAACGCATCCGCAGCAGGTACAGTCAGCGCCATCAATACCACTGAAAAAGGTGTGGACGTTATTATTGCCACTGCAGCAGGCGACAAAATCGCACAATCGATTCCAGCGGGACCTGATATTCTTGTGTCTGTTGGCCAAGTGGTCCAGGCAGATCAGCCATTAACAAATAACCCGAATGTAGGTGGATTTGGCCAAGGGGAGACAGAAATTGTCCTCCAAAACCCAGCACGTCTCCAAGGTCTTATTCTTTTCCTTGGCTTTGTCCTTATTGCGCAAGTGTTCCTTGTGCTTAAGAAAAAGCAATTTGAGAAGGTACAGCTTTCAGAAATGAATTTCTAGACACGCTCTCTCCAATGGGCCCGTAGGTGCGGGCTCACCGCTCGCGCAGGTTGGTAGTACGGAAAGCACACCTCTACCACCAACTCCCCACAAAGGAAAATCCATCCACGATAAAGGATGATCTATCAAAGCAATTGGAGCAGTCAACATACAACAACCGAGCGCAAAGATCACCACAATGGAGGTAATCTTTGTCACATGTATTTATCTCCCCCTATAAGGATAAAAGGGGATAAATTAAATGAGACTTCCCACAGAAGCAATAATCAGTGTGATAAATAGACTCAACGTCGGAAATAGACTAATAGGGGTACTGGTGAGATAAATCGTGCAAAAAAAGAGATACAAGACACGAATTGGGTAAGCCAGCTCGATGTGTTGTTGAGTAACGTCGGACCGTTCATATGGTAGCACGTTCTGCGCGATATGCCTTTGTCACGCCATTTTTACAAATGGCTGCGTTCTCTTCTTCCCTTTATGCGTCTACATGACGCATGTCTATATTTTTTTTGCGCCGCGTGGATAGCACATACGAACACGCCAGTGGTATGGGTGCCGTGCCGAGGCTGCGAAGGCAACCGCCGCGATCCGCTCCCTCACATGGCGCATGGAATGCCCGTACCGAAAAAGGCTAAACCTAAAGGTTTAATTGATCGCCACGACGATACTGCAGGTAAGCTGTGACAAAAAGTCCAGAAAGAGTCACCGGGATAAGTCCAAGAACAATCCCAGAAAGAAGTGTTTCAACCATGATAGTGAGACCTCGTTGATTGATAGGTTGTGCATCCAAAAGAGGCTACAGCAAGCTCCCACCTTAAAGAGAGGGGAGCCTCGAAATGGGCGAGGCAAACGCGAGCGTGTGCACTGCACCGTGGCGTCTTGTCTAAGCCACTGCACCGTGTGTAGACAAACCTACACGCCAAGGAGCCAGTCGAGAAGAAGTTTACGAGAATAATTTCAAGAATAGTCCTAAACGTATGATCAAGCGTATAGTTTATCATATGGTCGAGCATGTAGTACGGAATCTCGCCTAACACATAGTCACGCAAATAGTGAAATAGATAATTAACTATCCAGTCAATTATACGATCAAAAATGTATTCAAGCATCATGCACCCGGGGGGGGTTTGCTTTAGCGCCGTACATGCTCTTTTGAGCATGGGCGCGTCTCACGAGTCCATCCTACTTCCCGGAAGTATAGCAGAGGTTTTCAGTCCACTGCTCCCAAGAATTAGAGAGTATCTA
>Ga0307489_10001372_pt1 | contig 15977 bp, 19 predicted proteins | sample SB12metaG_FD_202247 | JGI IMG/M metagenome (GOLD analysis project Ga0307489, IMG submission 202247) | Sea-ice brine microbial communities from Beaufort Sea near Barrow, Alaska, United States - SB 1.2 | ecosystem: Environmental > Aquatic > Marine > Coastal | place: USA: Alaska | collected... | reverse complement strand
CCCACTCGCTCACTGTTGGCTCATAGCGTACCAGTGTACCCGTACACACTCGCCGCATCCGCATTCCTGGCCTGCCAAGGGGACAAGCGGAGGATTGGGCGGCCCTGCCGGAGATGAGCCACGCCGCTTGCGCCACCGCATCAGCCGCCGCGATGTACCCGTCGCCGTCGTCGCCGCCGGAGAGCGGCCGCCGCAGCGCTGCCACCAGGGTGCCCACGCCGCCGTCCACGCGCAGCAGGGTATGAAGCACCGCCGCCGGCGTCGCGCCGAGCACCCGCCGAATCACAGGGACTGCCAGATGTAGCTCGCTGGGTCATGAGAAGTTGTTTAACTCAACACACGAGGGTTCACAACGCGTGTCGGGGGTGGATGACGTGGCGGACAGCTTCTGGCGGGCCCTGCCGCAACACCAGCGCGGCGGCGGCGGACAGGGCAGCGGGGTGCGGCGGCGGCAGCAGCGCCACCAGGCGCGCCACCGCGGAGCCGTGCGCCGCCAGCGCCGCCGCCCCCCGCGGGTGCGCCGCCACCGCGCCCAGCGCCCCCGCCGCCTCCACCGCCCCGTCACCCGCGCCGGCGCCCAACACCCCCAGTAGTGCGTCCAACGCGGCACTGCCATCGCTGTCGCCGCTAGGCCCTTCCGCCTCGAGCACCGCGTCCACTACCCGCGGACAGGGTCTAACACGGCGACCCCATGTCTCCTCACGTCTCACGCACAAATAGGCATGGCTCAATGTGTGCCACCTGATTCAGATGTAATGATAAAACCAATTCAGTTTCCAGCTTAACCTCAGCAGCTACGGCAGGCAGGGCGTGAGAGGTGCCCTGCCCGCGGGTGGCGTGCCCCCAGCGCGGCGACCAGCCCCGCGGCGGCGGCTGCCAGCGGCGGCGCGCCCCACAGCAGCAGGCGCACCGCGCCGCGCAGCACGTCGTCCGACGCGGCGATGTGCGACGCGCACGCCGGTGAACGCCCCGCCAAGCGGCGCAGCGCGCGCATGGCGTGCGCCGCCGCCCCTCGCCGCTGCTCGCCCGCCACCGCCTCGGCGCGCCACCGCTGCGCGTCCCGCACCGACCCACCCCGCTCATCGCCCGTCCCACTGTGCAGGTCCACGCCGCTGCCGCCGCTGATCCCGCCGCTGAGTCCGAGGAACCCCCCTCCACCGCCGCCCCCGCCGCCGCTGCCGCTGCCGCCGCCACGAAGCGAGGAGCCGGTGGGCGTGGGCGGCATAGGCGGCATGCGTGTCACGCTTCCCCCGCGAGGGCCAGAAGAAAACGCGCGCCACGTCATACAATGCCAGTGAAATCAGAAAACGAGGATGAAGTTTCGATGTGGTGGATGGCGCGGTGAACAAGTGTGATTTATCTGGCCCTACCCCTCTTCGTTAATGCGGCGACCCGCCCCCCGCGCGGGACCTCCCCCCATGGGAGAGCGGGTGCCGCCCCCCGGTCCTGGCTGGTAGTGGTAGTCCCCTCCATCGGCGGCGTCGGCGGCGTCGGCGGCGCTGGGGTTGTCGATTGCCCGCTCGAACGTCATCGACAAGCCGTGGAGGATCCCCGGGAAGGACACGAGCGCGTCGGCGAGCGAGGCGTCGTCGTTGGCGTTGGCGGCGGCGGCCAGGCGCGCCACGGCGGCGGCAGTGCGCTCCGCCGCGGCGGCGTGCGCGGAGCCCAGCAGCGCCGCCGCCGCCATGAGCTGACCGCCGCGGGGGTCCAGCAGGCGCGCGCGCGCCTCCAGCCCGCCCACGCCGCCGCTACCCGGAGAGGCAAGCGCCGTGCCCGAAGTAAGCGCCGCCTGGGACCCCGCTGCCTGGGACCCTGCTGCCTGGGGCCCCGCTGCCTGGGGCTCCATGTCACCGAAGCCGGCCTCCAGCACTGCGGCGCCGAGCAGCACCTCCGCCGCCGCCGCCACGGCGCCCTGCGTTGCAGCGTCGGCTGAGCAGCTGAGCGCCACCACTAGCTCGGGCAGGCTGCCGCGCAGCAGCGGCCACGGCGCGCAGCGGAAGCGGGACCCGCCGCCCGCGCCGCCCGCACTGCCTCCTTCAACCTCGCGCACGTGCCGTTCGTGGTCGGCCGCCACGACGCTGGACAGGATCCCGGCGGCGACGCGCCACGCCTCCGCTCCAGCGGCCTTGCCGTCCGCAGTGCCTTTCATGTTGCCGTTGCCCCCGCCACCCCCCCGCCCGCCGCCGCCGCCGCCCGCGGCCCGCTCACGCGCCGCGCTTCGCCGCAGAAAGGATCGCAGCGCTGCTCCGAGGTCACTGCGCCGTTGTGCCTCCGCCTCCGCCTCCACCACATGGTTCCCGTGGCCAGGCACGGGAGCTACCGTGCCCGTGCCGTCTGTGGTACCGCAGCGGAGGATACGGCTTACGTTCCCCGGTCGCTCGGACAGATTGCGGAGGGCCGTGGCCGCCGCGGTGGAGGCGCCGCCGCCCGCGGCCATCACCCGCACCGCCGCGGCAATCAGCTCGGGGTCCGCGCCCACGCGGTCGCGCACGGTGGACGCCGCCGTCATGTTGCTCAGCGCCCACATCACCGCCGCCGCCGCGCCCGGCTCCGCGTCGCCACTCGCCAGCGCCGCCGCCGCCGCCGCCGCCGCCGCCGCCGCCGCCGCCGCCGCCGCCGCCGCCGCCGCAGCAGCCGCCGCGCCGGGTGCCCTGGGCGTCCCGGGCACCACTTGTGCTCCATGCCCGGTGCCGGTCGCGGAGCCCAGCCGCCCGACGCACCTTAGAACACGGTCCTTCAACGCCGGCAGCGCCAGGGGATGGGAGCCAATCAGTTCCCGGAAGCTGGGATCCAGCGCAAGCGCGCCCAGCACGCCAGCAGCGAGGCGGACCCCTTCCAGGGACTCTGACTCCTGCGGCCGCCGCCCCGCTGCCCCCCCCCCCCCCGCCGCCGCCGCCGCCGCCGCCGCCGCAGCCTCCGGGGAGGAGGACGCCGCGGGCCTCAGGGAACCTGGCGCCCCGGCGGCGGGGGGGGAGCCATTCGATACCACCCCCCGCCCCCCGCTCCCGCCCCCACCGGCACCCCCCCCGGCGCCCCCGCCTCCCCCACCGCCGATGAGCATGATGACCAGCGCGTCGACGACACCCGGTGTGGCGGCCACGCGGCGACGGGCTCCCGGCGACGACGTGGCCAGGTGCCACAGCACCACGGCGGCGGCGCGCCGCATCTTCCACGGGCGCTCGGGGCGCAGCGCGGCCACCAGTCCCGCCAGCGCGGGCCCGGAGCGTGACACTGTCGCCGTGTGATTGGCCATGGCTGCCATATTGCCCACTATGGCGGCCACAGCGTAGGGGCGCTAAATCAAATCGAGAGCCAAACTTTGAAGCACTTTATCGCAATTCTTGTCTGAAGAGCTGAATCCAAGCGTTTTCCGATGGGTTTCAACCTGCACCACCCCACCACGTGGCCCTGCGCAGCGGGAGTCAGGACCGCCGCCGCCGCCGCCGCCGCAGCTGCGGACACAGATGATGACAAGCGGCGAACTCGTTCGCCGTAGCCGGTGCCGCCGCCGTTCGACAAGACGTCAGACATGGCGGAGCGCGCTTGCTCCAGATCATCCGTCGCCGCCAGCGGCCGCGGCAGTGCCGCCGCCAGTGCCCCCAAGTGGTGGTTCGCAAGGTGCCCCGCGATGACATTCGCCGCGTCGTTTCCCGCCGCCGCTCCCAGCAAGAAGCTGCTGATGATCCCCGGCGTGCTGAAGCCGCTCCCCCCCAGGCTGCCGCCGCCGCCGGGGGTGGACACGCCCCACACCTGGGGCCGAGCAGACATTGCTCGCCACGTCATAGAATGCCAAACAACTCAAGAAGAAAGGGTTCAACAGGCGTTGGATGACGTGGCGAGCAATATCTGGTACGAGTATGCCCTGCCGACGCCATGCCGTCGGCGGCGCCAGCCACCCGTATGGTGCCCACCCACAGGGTGGCCGCCGCCGCGGCCGCCGCGTCGGGCGGACCCGACGATAGCAGCGACACCAGGCCGGCGACCGCCGCCGGCCGCGAGCCCAGCGCCGACTTACCGAGCGGCTCGGAAGCCAGGCGGAGCAGCGCCCCCGCCGCCGCGCCCCGCGCCGCCGCCGCCGCCGCTGCCGCCTCCGCGTGGTTCACCCCGTCAACGCCGTCGCCGTCGCTGTCGCCGCCGAGAACACCGCCGCCGCCGCCGCCGCCGACGACGCTGCCGCCGCCGCCGCCGCCTCTGCCGCCGGCGCCGCGGGCTTCTCCTGCGCCTCCGCCGGCAGTGTCGGGGGCGGTGGGCTCGCCGGCGCCGCCGCCCTCGATGCGCGTGAGGAGGGCGTCGAGCGCAAAGGGCACCAGGGACAGGGAGGGGCGCCCCTCGGGGTCCGCGCCCGCCGCCACGGCCGGGTAAGCATTGTGCTCGATATCAGACTTGTAGCGGACGAGCGGGTCATGTACTCAGGACGTACAAGTGTCATGTACTTTCAGGAACTGCCGTTGTCGATAGTCGTACTATCGTACTACCACGAGTGGGGAGCGGACTTCAGATTTAGCTCTTCGTCCACACACAGACTTTACATTACCAATCATGCTGCCTGTCCATGTTCTCCATTCATATCGCATGAATACGGTTATCGGAACGTTTTGGCATCGTTGATACTCGTGTGATGAGAGTGAATTGAACAGTGGCGGCGGGCAGCCCTGCCCGCAATGCCCTGAAGCGCGCGTGCCGCCGCCGCCGCGCACCGCAGTGTGGTCACGTCGCCCCACTCGCGGACCGCGCGCTCGCTGGCCTCGCCCCCGCCGGCCCCGCCCCCGCCGCCTCCGCCTCTGACACCCCTGACAGTTTGCTCAGACAGTGATTCAGCACCGCCGCCGCGCACCAGCGCGAATAGCGCGGCAGCGGCGCCGCTCTGCAGGGACCTACCCATCACAAGTCTTTCATGTCAGCCGGCACTTCAAGCCATGCGTCCCTGAAAACACATGGGTCACCCCAATTGCACGCCTCAGAGATGCTGGCAGATGAGCTGAAAAGAATGCGTATGTCATGCCCTGCCACTCTTGACCGTGATGCAGGGCCTTACTACGTAAGTATTTTTTCCAGCTGTATAACTGAACAAGCGGTATGTCTCCGCAACCACTCGAGTTATCTCACGCAATACCTCACAGATACTGAAGTGCCAGCCGGAACAAATAGTGGCGGTGCGGCCCTGCCGCGGTGGAGCAGGTGACCTGCCCGCGGGCGCCGCGCTCGCCCTCCGCCCAGGGCCTTCATCTATACCGCTCAGCAGTACCTCAAAGAATGCTCACTGCGAGCTTGAAGAAGTACCGGCGCTCGGTGCATGGAGTTCAAAAGTGGTACGAGTAAGGCCCTGCCAGCTGTCGCGCGGCAGCGAGCACGGCGTCAGCGTCGGCGGACCCCAGTGCCGATACCAGCGCCGCCATCGCACCCCTGCAGCCGCGGCGACGGCGAGTGAGTCTCGGGAGGGAGACGGGAGACGGGAGACGGGTCCGAGCGCCGTTGTCGGGCGCATTTGGCGTCAACATCAAATGGGCACCCCTCCGAGGAGAGCGCAAAGGGAATGTCTTTGACGCACGAAGGTATTCGGGGCGGCGGCGGCGGGCAGGCGGGCGGCGGGGTTGCGCGCACGGGGAACGGGACGTGTCGGGCGGCGCACCTCTGTTGCGTTGGGGTCGCGCGCGCCGGCGGCCCCGGCGGCCCCGCGCCTTGCCGCAACGGCACGCCATTATTTCCGCCTGCAAAGGATGCCGCGGCGGAGGGCACCGCGCCGCGCCACACTGGGCGGCCGTACTGCGCCGCCGCCGGCGCCGCCGCCGCGCTTCCCCCGCTGTCGTAGTCCCCGCTGCCTAGCACCGGCTGGTACTGCCGCATGGCGTGGACCTCACCAAGCCATGGCGTACGGCAAAGCGCGCAGCTTCTGCCTGCGGGCCGAGCCGGGTCGCGGCCGTGGTCGTGGTCCTCGCGTCGGATATGGTATCGAAGTGACCGATTTGAACTTGTTGGGTTTTTGCGCACAGATGTTTAGCCAGTGAGCGTGTGTCAACCCTAAAACCAGCCAGCAGACCTATCAGGAGCTGCCAAGGTTAACCTGCCGCGCGCTTGCCTCACTCCCACTCCCGCCAAAGCGCTCCACCCCAACGATCCGAGCGAGTCGACGGATCATGCCGAAGAACATACCCGCCCAGGCGCTGTACAACGCTTGCAAGGACGGCGACGCCGCTGCGGTGAGCAGGCTGCTGCCCGCGGGCGGCACGACACGCAACCTGAGCGGGCAACGCTTCCAGCTCCTCAACACCAAGACTACGCCGCTCATAGTGGCGGCACAGGGCGGGCACACTGAGATCGTGCGCATGCTACTTGAGCGCGCGAGCAACACCAGCGTGGAGTACGCCGACGCGCAAGGCTTCACGGCGCCGCTCGTGGGAGCGTTGTACCACCACCCCGATATCCTCCGGCTGCTGGCTGACCACGGCGCCAACGTGAACCTCGCTGCAACAGCGGCTGTGGGCACCGCGCTGCGGCTCGCGGTCTTGAATATCCATCCCGACGCGCAACCTCGCGACGCTGACCCCGATGGCGCGCGGAAGCTCAGCACCGTGAGGGCACTGCTCCGGCTCGGCGCGGGTACGTTACCAACCGCCCCCCACGCAACCCGTTTGACTCAACGTTCCCGCCAGAAAATCCGTGTGCATTTAGACGGTCGTTCCTTCAGTTCATCTGTCTCGACTCACGCGTACTGGCTGAACTCTGTGCCCTGCTCATCTCCCTGTGGCTATTTCTCCCCACCACCCTCCTCTCCATGGACTGATCGTCTATACCACGCCCGCCCTCGCAGCCCCCGACCCCGTGGACGCCAACGGCATGACTCCTCTCTGCGCCGCCTGCGACCTCGCCCCTGCTAAGGTGGTTGTCGCCCTAATCAGCGGCGGCGCGGACATCGACTTTACGTCGGCCATCCGCAGCACCTACCCCGGCTTCACCCCGCTCATGCACGCCGTGGCCGTGAACAACGCCGGCGTCGCCAAGCTGCTCCTCAAGCGCGGCGCCGACGGCACCAAGCACATCACCAAGGCAGTACACGGGTTCGACGTGGGGTCCACCGCGCTCGACATTGCGCGCACTCGTGCCAGCTGCAACCCCATCTGTGCGGAGACGCTGGAGGTTCTCCGCAAGCGGTGCTGCAGCACGTGCGGCATGACGTCTCCCGGCCTGTCCGCTACGACGGCCGGTGGGGAGCAGCACCTAAAGCGGTGCGGCAGCTGCCCCGCCCGCGGCTCCCGCGCGCGGTACTGCTCGAAGGCGTGCCAGTGCGCGGATTGGGTGCCGCGGCACCGCGGGGAGTGCGCCGAGGCGCGGCGGGCGCGGCAGGCTGCCGGCACCGAGATATAAGCCAGGGACCAGGTAGGATGCGCGCTTGGCGCTGTCCACTCGATGCGAGAGACGATACCCGCTATAGAGCATGCTTCATACTATCAATACATCCTCCGCTGAGAGTGCCTAGCTAATTTTAACAACTGGTCTGAACTTCCGCTTTTCCAAGATTCACTGACTCGTGGCACGTCATCCTTACTCCTCTTGCTTTTAAGAATGACCAACCCTCTTTGGCGAAGCCAGATCGGCAGAGCCAGTTTGACCGATATGGTTTCGCCGAGCTCCTTCACTTGATTCAAGAAACGAAGGTCTACGACGGACACTTCGGCAGAAACGGCGGATCCAGTTTGGCCGATCCAGTTTGCCGGATTTACCCCCTCACCGAGCTAATTATTTTAGCTCGGTGAGGTCTTAAAAGCAAGAGGACTTACAAAGCGCCATAAATTACGGGTGGCTGATTGCGTGTGCGTGCGAGCCAGCGATTGTGGCGCTAGACTTCACGTGCCTTGCTCAGACGTGGGAATATTTTCCAACAAGGTGGTCACGTGGTCCGCTTGACACGGAACTCCACGCACACGCGGCGCCTCGCTGCGAGGTCCATGGCGGCGCGAGTAGAGCAGAGCAGGGAGGCGGACACCTGGTGTGGGAGCTTGGCGATGCGGTCACCTGGTATCCCCGAACACGGTTGCAAGAGCACCCAACTCGGGCAAGTCATGACTAGTCGAGATGGCGGAGGGGGTTGGTTAACGCTCACCATGTGAGTGCCTTGGGGCTCGATCAACGTTAGTAAAATAAATGAAAGAATGACTAGCTCTAGTCTACTTGTACGTTCGGGACGCCGGAAACGCGCAGCCCTACTGCCTGGTATGTTAGCTAAGTAAGCTGAGTAAGGAAGTAAGTGATCTGACGAGTTAAAATCTCGTCCAAGTACTTACTAGCCAAGTAATTACTTACGGCTCACAGACCAGGCACTACGGCCCCATGAACCTGTAGCACAAGTTGTGAATGACGGAGCCGGCTTTCCGACCGCGCTCCTCGTACTTGGTGGACCCTGACCGACCCAGCAGACTCACCCGAGTGTAGAGCCACGCACACTACACGCACCCCCGGGTCACACCAGGCTCCAACAGCGGTTGTCGACGATAGACATAGAAAGAGACGCTTCCGCGCGTATAAGGAGGCACCAGGCTGTCGCCCTGGCCCACGTGCTTGTCGATGACATGTCGGGCGGTTTCACTTGTCGTCTCCCAAATTGTCACAAGCTACTGTTTACAGCTAGAGCTGTAGACACGAGGGTCCAGACGTTCATAGTCTACACGGGGTTGATTACGTGTCAATGGTCGTGGCCTCACCGATGTATCCTCGCGCTCCCACTTTGGTGCCGCCGCCGCCATGACGCGCGCCATGTGCGCCGCGTATGCCGCGCAGCAGGGCCGTTGACAACACACACTCAAACCGGGCTCGGAGCACGACTCACCTTCAGGGTGAGTGCTCACATGACAAAGCGCATGAAGCTATGATGATATTGATCGATAATTGAGAGTCAAAGTATTGGTCTCGACCAAGCACAGCAGGGTATATATCGGTAGATATCGGTCGATATCGATCGATATCGATCGACATCGGTCGATATCGTCCATAACTTCGTTTATTCGTGCAGTTTTGTCATACAGATGCGCGGAGGAGGAGGAGGAGATTCAACGTCGGTGGAGTGCGCGTTCTCAACACCCCCCCTGCCGCGTCGTCCGTGCTGAGGTGCAGCCTCGGCGGCGGCGGCGGGACCGACGACGGCGGCGGCGGCGGCGTCACCCAGGGACTTACACTTGGGTGGTTCGTGTGAGTCTAAGTGATGCATTGGGTGGGTTGACGTGAGTTTGATCCACAACGTGGGTGATCTGGCGTGAGTTTGGACGAATCATTGGGTGAATAGGCGGCCCTGCCGGCGGCGGCGGCGGTGGCGGCACTACTGCTTGCTCATAGTCGCACGAGATTCCCGCCGCAGCCTCCACGTCGATGCTGACTGTTTGCTCATAGTGTACCGCCACCGCCTCCACCCCCGTCTCCGTGGGAGTGGGACCACCCACCGCCATGCACGGCTCCAACAATGCCGTCAATCAGGGTCGAGTAAATTGGGGGGGGGGATATGCATTAAAAGGTGGTATAGGGGTCTAATGATTGGAGCTAATGGTAAATCGTAAATTAAATTAAGGGCTCTGGTGCCATTCTAGGGCCGAGTGAATGTTGCTCGCCATGTCATGGTATGACATATATCTCGACAGTAACAGAGGGCTGGCAAACGTGGTTGGTGACGTGGTGAGCACTGTATAACGCTCGCCGCGTCATAGGATGAGACTCAACTCAACACACGAGGATCTGAGAGCGTGGTCGGTGACGCAACGAGCTTGAGCATGAGTAGGACTGATCCGTGACCAATCCCCGCCAGTAGCAGCGGGTTGACGATGCGGCGGTGGGCTTTCTCGTCGTTCCAAGGTGTAGCGCCGCAAATCTAAACTGAACTCAAAACTTGAAGGCGGTTCATCATATGTTAGCTTCAAGCGCTGAAACCAAGCGCGGTCAACCCCGGGTCAACCTGGGGTCAACCAGGGGTCAACCTGGGGTCAACCTGGGGTCAACCTGGGGTCAACCTGGGGTCAACCTGGGGTCAACCTGGCGTAAATCTGTTGTCAAGCTGGGGTCAAGCTGGGATCAACCTGGGGTCAACCTGATCGACCTAAGGTCTACCCGGGGTCAAGCTGGGGTCAAGCTGGGGTCAAGCTGGGGTCAAGCTGGGGTCAAGCTGGGGTCAAGCTGGGGTCAACCTGAGGTCAACCTGGGGTTCACATGGGGTCAACCGGGGTGAAACCAGGGTGAAGCTGCAGCACCCCACCAGGGGTCAGGGAAGTAGACGCACACGTCGGAGAGGGAGCCGCGCGGGATGAAGTCACGCAGTAGCCACAGCGCGTCCATCCGCACTAGCCGCACGTTGTCCGTCCAACCGCCCCCGCCGCCGCCGCCGCTACTCGCCCCTCCCATGTCGCCGTCGCCGCCCCTGGCCGCGGTCGTTTGCCTATACCGGGAGTCAACGCCCGACCCCACGCCCCCGGCCCCGCCCACCCCCCCGCCCTCATCGTCTTCGTCCATGCTGCTGCCAATGGGGCCCGTGGCGACTCTCCCGGTCCAGGGCCTGGCTCCGCCTCCGGCCCTGGCCCCGCCCCCGCCCCTGCCGCCTACGACTGTTTGCCCATGCAGAATGACGCCGCCGCCGCCGCCGCCGCCAGCCCCGCCCCCGCTGCCCCCGCCCCCACCGGCGCCTCCACCAACCCTAGCACCGCCACTGGCTGCATCTCCCGCCGCCGCCTCAGCTCTTCGCCCCCACCGCCGCCCCTCCTCCGCCCCCGCCCCCGCCCCTGCCCCCACCCCGCCGTCCGCCCCCGCGCCGACCGCCCCCGACCGTCCCTCCGCGGCGACCCGCGCCTGCTCGATCTTGAGCAGCGCGGCACCGATACCAGGCTTGTGCACCTCAACGCCGATGAAGTTCTTGTCGGGGTGCGCGGCCGCCATCTCCACCAGGGTATAGTGGCGCAAGATGATTTTGAAAGCAAAACTTGAAAGCAGGTCATAATTTAGTTTCAAGCACTGAAACCATAGGCGCTTTCAACGCGGGTTTTGATACTGCCAACCTGCACCGCCCTACCAGTGAGTGCCCCAGCCCGAACCCGATCTCCAACACCAGTGGTGCGTCCAGGTGGCAGGGTCTGCTGTATCTGGCTCGTCACGTCGTAGGATGCCGTTTGACTCAGAAACGAGGGTTCAGATGTGAGTCGAGGATGTGGTGGGTAATGGGCCTGGTAGACTTTGCCTCGCCAGGTTGTAGGAGGTAGGGCCCGGCAGATTTTGTGAGGTGCACGTCATAGGATTATACTTGTCGCCCCTAAACTAGCCCACTAAGCACTAGCCCTTAAACTAGCTTAAACTAGCTTAGTTTAAGCCCCCCTATTTTACTCGCCCACTGTAATTCCCAATACTAACCACTAACCCACTAACCACTAGTCCCTAAACTAGCTTAAACTAGCTTAGTTTAACCCCCCCCATTGCCAGCACTAGCCTAGTTCGACAAGTATACATAGGATGCCGTTAGACTCAAGACACGAGGACTCTCAAGGCGTATCGATGATGTGGCGGGCAATGGGCCTGGCAGACTTTGCTCGCCATGTCACAGGACTCCAATTGACTCAAGGAACGAGGGTTTAAAGTGCGTGGGATGACGTGGCGGGCAATATCTGCTTCGGCCCAACCGAGCGGTGCGGGAAGCACTGGCGGCGAAGGTCCAGTGTGCGTGTAGGGGGCGTGTCTGTTTGCCCATAGTGCACCCCCACGCCGTTGCCGACGTTGTCGAAGAAACTTCCGTCGCCGTTGTTGTTGTCGCCCAGGCCGTATGTCTTGAGCTCGACCCCGTAGCCAGGGGCTTACACTCGTTCCCATTTCCGCTCAACTTTGAGCTGATTTCCCCCCTTTCCGCTTACCTTGAGCTTCTTTGTCCCCCATACGACCCAAATTAACCCGTGGATGTGTCCCGAAGGTGATCAAGTTGAGCTCTAACGTGAGCGACGCATTCCCGAAGGTCCTCAAGTTGAGCTCTGAAGTGAGCGAGTTTAAGCCCCTGCCCGTAGCGGTGCCAGTGCCGCCGCACGGCCAGCTTCTGCGCGGGCGTCACGTTGCCCTGCTTGCGCAGGTAGGTGAGGTGCCACGGTCGGTCCAGGTGCTTGCCGCGCGTGCGCTGCAGCATCAGCGCCGCCGCGGGGTGCGCAGCGGCCGCGGCGGCGGCGGCGGTGGTGGCGGCGGCGGCGGCGGAGGCGGAGGCGGCAGCGGCAGCGGAGGAGGGGGCAGCGGCGGCGGAGGCGGAGGAGGCGGCGGTGGAAGAGGAGCTATCGGAGGAGGAGGCGGCGGTTGAGGAGGCGGCGGCGGCGGCGGCGGAGGTGGCGGCGGTGGCTTTAAGCGAGCGGCGGATGAGCAGGTTTTTGGAAGTGGCGGCGGCGGCGGCAGCAGCGGCGGTGGATGAGGAGGGGGTGGAGGCGGTGATGGAGGCGGTGGTGGAAGGTGCTTCACGGTCGCCGTCTCCATCAGCGGCGGTGGCGGGGGTGGTGGAGGGATGCGCGTCGGCGGCGTTGGCGGCGGCGGCAGCGGCGGAGGCGGAGGAGGCGGCGGCGGCGGCGGCGGCGGCGGAGGGTGGCGGCGTATGATGGTCGCCTTCGGTAGCGGCGGCGGCGGTGGTGGCGGCGGCGGGTGAGGCGGCGGCGGAGGAGGCGGCGGCGGCGGCGGCGGTGGGCACCTTATTCCGCGCTGAGGTTCCACCTTTTCCGAACCCCTCAACACCCAACGCCGACGCCTGGCAGAGCGGGCGCCTGGCAGCCGCGGGGACTGACCGCGTCTTTACGGCACGTCTCCTGGCGGCCGGTGTGACCAGCCCCCGTGCCCCCGCGGCGCTGCGCAACTCGGCCGCGCACATCATCGTCGTCCTCCACAGTATTTGACCCCAGCTCACTAGCCCTCAAATACAAGCAGACGTGCACTGCGCCGCGGGTCTCTGCACGACCCGGCGCGCTGTGACTTCGCTCGCCGGACCCGGGCGTGCTGGTGGGGAGGGTACTGGTAGGGAGGGGGGCGGAGGGTGCGGCTAGACGAGGGTCCTTCCCGGGAGCATCGCCTTGGAACTTCGCTGGACACGTGGCACACGCTGACAGCGACAAGCGACACCCCCCCCCGGATTCGCTCGCTCGGGCTCCAAAGTCTTTGGTGTTGAACGGCACCTCGAATCCTCAAAGCTCGGCGTACGTCTCACACGACCCGCACGCCACACGACCCGGCCATGGCGCTCGTCCTGTTGGCGGCGCTGGTGGCGGCGTCCCTCGGAGCCGGGGTACACGCGGCAGGGGCTGACACTCCGCCACTTCTCAACCGTAGCCGTTTCTGTTCCTCACAACACCCGACGGTACCTCGACTGAAGCGTTATGCGGTGCCGAGAAGTGGACAGGTGTAATGGATGTAAGCCCCTGAAACGCGTCGGAGGCGGCGGCGGCGGCGGCGGCGAGCCCCGCGTACCTGGGGTGGGCCGGCGGCGCGTCCAGCTTGCCGCCACCCACGGGCCTGTGCTGGTGCCAGCGCCACAACGGCCAAGAGCAATGTGCCGTGGAGGTGGGCCTTGAAAAACTTTTGCTCCGTGGCACGAGATAACGAGGGAACCCCCGCCAGTTCGCCACCATGCCGGGGCTGGGCCTGGCCATTCACAGCTGTGGCGGCTTGACTTGAGCCGTTATCTCCCTGTGACAGCTCATCTTCCGAGCACGCCAACGTAGTCCTCGTCGTGCGTGTTGGCTAGCAGCCGTTCAAACGTGGAGTGAGTAATCACTCACCACCAACAGAGGTCCCCGTAGTGAATGGCCGCGGTATTCTGGTCGCTGGGGTCGCTGGTGACGCGCACCAGTCCCCTTTCCCCCGCCAGTGGGGTCGTGACAGACGTCAGGGCAGTCAATGGGGGCGTCACAGGTGGCGGGGTGGCCAGTGGGGGCGGGACAGGTGTCGGGGCAGCCAGTGGGGGAGTGACAGGTGGCAGGGCGGCCAGCGTAGGCGTGACAGGTGGCGGGGCAGCCAGTGGGGGGGGGGTGAAAGGAGTCGCGCACCAGTCCCCTTCCCTCCGCGGCGTGAGCCCTCACAGCTGTGGTACGCAGCACCTCACTCCATGGCGGCCCCGGGTAGCGGTAGCGAAGGGGTGGTGTCACGCCCATTAAGTTGCATCTTGTGACGTGGCGAGCACAAGGCCGGAGTAGCGGGAGCGGAGGGGTGGTGTCACGCCCATGAAGTTGCATCCTGTGACGCTCACTCGCACCGGTACACTATGGCTATGCTTGTCGAACTAAGTTAGTGCCGGCGATGGGGGGTTAAAACTAAGCTAGTATTAGCTAGTTTAGGGGCTATTGGTGAGTGGGTTAATGGGTTAGTATTGGGGACTGCAGTGGGTTAGTAGAATAGGGCGGTTTAAACGACGCTAGTTTAAGCTAGTTTAGGGGCTAGTGCTTATTAGGCTAGTTTAGGGGCGACAAGTATAACTATGGCGGCCCTGGACGGCGGTAGTCAAGCTGTGTGCTTTGTTCCCCGCCGCCGACGCCGCGCAGATCGACCTATGCACCATCGTAGGGCCCGGCAGATATTGAATCTTGGGGGTGTACATGGGGTGTACAGGGGTTGTATAGGGGGTGAATAGGGGGTGTATAGGGGGGGTATAGGGGGTGTATAGGGGGTTTATAGGGGTGTATGGGGTGTGTGTAGGGGGTGTATAGGGGGTCTATAGGGGGTGTGTGGCGGGTGCATAGGGGGTGTACAGTCGATAGATGAGGGTCGAACGTGCGTTAGATGACTTGACGCGGCGGGAACTATTAGTCCTTACGTGGAGGGCGATACCCTGATGCTGACGCGAGCGGCCGCGGCAGGGGGGGGGGGTTGAAGAACCACTCGACATCGGAGCATGCGATGACTTACCTTGAGTGGGCATACTCGTACACACACGCGGAGGAGGGGGAGGAGAATCAACGGCGGTCGCGAGTGCTTGTTCTCAACGACCCTCGAGCGCTTGTTCTCAACGACCCTGGTGCTCGAGTGTTGGCACGTGATAAGTTTGTGGTGAAAGGACGTCTTTCTTGAGCTAATAGACCCTGCTTGTTCTCGACGACCCTCCCGCGCGGCGACGTGCAAGCACCCGTACCTGTTCAGCATCGAGGAGCTGTGGAACTTCATGGTAGGGGCTTACACTCGTCCACTTTTCAGCTCAACCTGAGCCATTTTTGACAAAAAACACCCCCTTACACCCCATAATATCCCATTACACCTGGTATTAACCCCCAACACCCCCTCATCAACCCGTAGATGCGCCCCCTATCCCGCAGAAAGCGCTTACGTTGAGCTGAGAAGTGAACGGGTGTAAGCCCGGTGTAAGCCCCTGCTTCATGGCTTTCTCGTTCCTCGGCGACCTGACATTGGCCAACAAGATGGCTGAGCAGCTCATCGACGGTCCGAGCATGACGCGCCTCACCTTCGACAAGCTGGCCGGCATGGGGCTGCCCGTGGCAGGGCCTGACTGTTTGCTCATAGTGTACCCCCGTGTACCCCCTCTGACTGTTTGCTCATAGTGTACCAGTGTACGCGGCTCACCTTCGACAAGCTGGCCGGTATGGGGCTGCCCGTGGTAGGGCCTGACTGTATGCTCATAGTGTACCCCCATGTGCCCCCCCTGACTGTTTGCTCGTAGTGTACCAGTGTACCCGTATCAAGACCTTGCGCCGGGATGGGGGTGCCCGTGGTAAGGCCCGGTAGAAGTTGGCCTCGAAAACACACAAGGGTGGCGTTTGACTCAAGAAGTGAGTGTTGGCAAACTCATGGGCACCTGACCCCTATAATGGGCACCAGACCCCACTATAATGGGCACCTGACCCCCCTACAATGGGCACCTGACAGCCCCTATAATTGGCCCATGACCCCCCAATAATGGGCACCTGACAGCCCCTATAATTGGCCCATGACCCCCCAATAATGGGCACCTGACAGCCCCTATAATTGGCCCATGACCCCCCAATAATGGGCAC
>Ga0307489_10001371_pt1 | contig 15979 bp, 23 predicted proteins | sample SB12metaG_FD_202247 | JGI IMG/M metagenome (GOLD analysis project Ga0307489, IMG submission 202247) | Sea-ice brine microbial communities from Beaufort Sea near Barrow, Alaska, United States - SB 1.2 | ecosystem: Environmental > Aquatic > Marine > Coastal | place: USA: Alaska | collected... | reverse complement strand
CGGGGGTGGCGGGAGCGGGGGCGGCGGCGGCGGCGGGGGGGGCAGGAGCGGGAGCGGCGGTGGCGGCAGGGGCGGCAGCGGCAGTGGCGGCGGGGGTGGGGGCGGCGGCGGGAGCGGGGGCGGGTGGCGGCAACGGCGGCGGCATTGCTCAACCAACCAGCAAGGTAGCCAGTGGGGCAGAAAGCGCGGTGACAGTGGCGACGGTGGCGGGGGCGGGGGCTAGGGCTGGGGCTGGAGCAGCGGCAGGGACTAAAGCAGCACCGTTGAGTTCCTCAAAAGAAACACAACCAGAGGAGGCGGCGGTAGCGGCGGTAGTGGCGGCGGCGACGACGGCGGCGGCGGAAACGGCGGCGGCGGCAACTGCGGCGGCGGCGGTGGCAGCTGGGGCAGAGGCCGACGCTGCAGCATTGATGGCTTCAATGGAGGGTGAAGCCGACGTCAGGCATAACGTGCACTGGGACGCAGCCGCAGTGTCGGAGCCGCAGCGCAGCCACCACCAGCCCCAGCAGCGCAGCACCCATACCCCAGTGCCCGGCAGGGGCTTACACTCGTCCACTTTTCAGCTCAATGTGAGCACTTTTTGTCCCATGTGTTGGTGTGCTTTGCTGGTTACATTGACAAACACGGCTCAAATTGAGCGAAGATGTGGAAGAGTGTAAGCCCCTGGTGCCCGGCACCAGCTCCGACGCGGGCGGTTCGCGCGGGCAGATCCCCGTGCCACGCTCCCCTGTGTCGCACCAGCCCATCGTGTCCGGACCCGGCGGCCCCGGCCCAGGTAACACGGTGCAGGTTGACCCTATCAAACCGACGTTGAAAGCGCCTGCAACCAAGCACTTGACACTGGAATACGATAAACTGCTTTCAAACGTTGGTTTCAAATTCAACTTGCGCCGCTACACCCAGGCGACCCAGTCAAGATGGCTGATGCCAAGCAAGCCTACATGCGCAGCCTCGGACCCGCCGCCATGTCGTACCTCATGGTAGGACAGCGCAGGCTGACCCTATCAAATCCAAGTTCAAACCGCCTGGAACCAAGCGCTCGAAACCAAATCATGATATACTGCTTTCTATTTTGCCTCACTTTTGCTTTCAAACTCAACTTGCGCCGCTAAATCATGGGGTTCTCCCCGGGTGACGCCGGGTGGCGGGGCGGCGCTGGGGACCCGCCAGGGAGCGACGTGTCGGAAGATGGACCGGCGGGCTACGGCTTGGACCCGCAGGCGTTCACTCACGACCCTCGGAACGCTTCTGCTGCGGCGACTCCGGAGCATCGAGATATGTCGGCGGCGGCGGGGGAGGCGGGATGCACTGGGTAGGGCGGTGCAGGTTGAGAGTATCAAAACCAGTGTTGAAACCGCCTATGGGTTCGACGCTTGAAGCTACAATATGATGAAACGCTTTCTAATTTTGGTTTCGATCTCAACTTGCGCCGCTACAACTGGGGACGTGGGGTCGAGCGCGGTTCTGGCGGGGGAGGTGCGATGCACGGGGAGCGCGGGGGGGGCGTCCGGGCGCGGGGTGGAAGGCCAACCGTCATTCGGCGGCGGCGGCGGGGGTGGAGATGCGGCGGCGGCGGTATCACCGGACGTGCCCCCGCCGCCGTCTGCCATCCGCGGAAGGCCAACCGTCCTGGTAGGCCAACCGTCAATCGGTGGCGGGACATGCCAACCGCCACCCGGTGGAGGGGCATGCCAGGCATCACCCGCGGGGCGAGACGCGGCTGCGGCGGTATCACCGGACGTGCCTGCGCCGCCGATTGATATCCGCGGGGGTGCGCACGGCTCGGTGTTCAACGAGTCGGTCGGTATTGGGTCGCCAACGCAAGAGAAAGTGTACCCCGCCCCGAGATAATCTACACGCACCCCGAGATAGTCTACACACACCTACGCCACGAAACGACAAGGCTTAGTAACGGAACATAAGTGTAAGGAACACAGATAGTAGCAGCACATAGATTTATATTCCAACATCCATCGAGCCCCAAATTGACCAATGGGCGGTTACGCATATACCGGTACATTTCGTTTCATATCCAACTCTCATCGAGCCCCAAGGTTAATACCAATGGTCGTTTACATCTACCGGTACTACAGTACATATCTTTTCATAACTAACGTCCATCGAGCCCCAAGGCTCTCGCACGGCGCTCATATGGAGAGCTTTCATCTACCCCATCCACCATGTCAAGTGGACATACCAATTCATACCGGTAGTTGTTACACATGTTTTGATACAGCACGACTACATACACTGCGGTGTCATCGAAACGACAGCCTCCTTGCCACCTTACCCGGTGAGTCGTCTGCCGTTCCGCCCCCGCCCCCAGCCCCAGCCCCGCCCCCCCCGGCCCCACCCCCCCCATACCCCACCCCAGCCCCATCCCCGCCCCCGCCCCCACCCCCAGCCTCAGCCCCGGCTTCACCCCCCCTGGCCTTGCTCCCGACCTGCCCGCCACCGCCCCCTTTCAACCCCCCCAAGTACACTTCTGCCGAGGCGGTCAGTATCGGCTGCCCCGGAAGCCGCACCCGCACCATGGACTTGACCCTCGCCGCCGCCACCATGACATCATCTACCCGCATCGTCGGCTTCGCAGACCTGGGCGAATCAGGAACGCTGGAATCATCCTCCGCATTCCCCTTCCCCTTTCCCTCTCCGGGTAAGAGGGTGTGGGAACTCCCCGCGTCACCTGGGGAGACATCCTCCATGGCCCGCACGCCTCCCGCCGCCTAGAGTCTGATGGATCATTCTCGCCACGTCATCCTCCACATTGTAGACCTTCGTCTCTTGAATCAAACGGAATCGCATGACGTGACAATCACTATCCATTGGTCCCCACCGCCGCCGCCAGAGCGCTCAGCACGCGCGCCGCTTTGCCCGTCGCGAACCGCCACCCAGCCACAATTACCGGCACTCCCAACGACGCCGCCTCGCTCCAGGGCCTGACAGACCTTGCCCGCCACATCATCCTCCACGTTAGATTATTGTTTCTTGAGTTAAATGGTATCAAATGACGTGGCGAGCAATGTCCGCCAGCCCCTGCCTCGCTCAACATGGAAACCGAATCGGCCGTGACCAGCACCGTATCCGAAGGCCTGACAGATATCGCTCGCCACGTCGTAGGATGCCGTTTGACTCAAGAAACTGGGGTTACAATGCGTCAGTCAGATGTCATGGCGATCAATAACTGCCAGGCTCTGCCGTGTCTGCCCACGCCATAGCTCCGTCGTAAGGGTTGGGACCTGTGTCTAAGGCCAGAACAAATAGCGCTCGCCTCATCAACCTCCATGTTTGGAACCCTAAACCCTAAACTCTAAACTCTAAACCCTAAACCCTAATTCCTAAACCCTAAACCCTAAACCCTAAACCCTAAACCCTAAAATGACGTGGGGAGTGACATTCATCTCACCCTGCCTTTGTCGTCCCACACCCACAGCACCGGGCTCTTGGCCAGGGCCACGGGGCTGCTGCTTTGGGTGATTGTGTGGCGGCTTTGGGTGATTGTGTGGCGGCTTTTTGGGCGGAACAGCATGGACACGATCCCATCTGCCAGGGCCTGCCAGATATTGTCCGTCACATCATCCAATGCCAGTGCATGTGCAACCTCGTTTCTTGAGTCTTTGAACCCTTCACATTCTTGACTTAAATATAATCATATGGCGTTACGAGCAATATTTGACAAGCTCCAAAACATCCAGTACCAAGGGCTCAAATGCATTGGATGACGTGACGAGCACCAACTGTCAGGCCCCACCATCCACAGCGTTTCGGACGGTCGCCAGCTTTTAGGGTTTAGGGTTTAGGGTTTAGGGTTTAGGTTTAGCGTTTAGGACCCTACCATCCGCCGCGTTGCGGATGGATGCTGGGCCGATCTCCCCCGATCCGCCGGAGCCGGGGAGCCCGCTTATGTTTGACCGGCCGGCTTCAGCGTTGCGGTGGTCCAGCCGCGAGGGCCTGACAGATGATGGTCGCCACGTTAGGGTTTAGGGTTTAGGGTTTAGGGATTAGGGTTTGGGGTTTAGGTGACGCCATTCGACTCAAGGACCGAGGTTCTTAGTTGTAGAGGATGACGTGGCAGGCATTAACTGTGACGTGGTAGGCCGCACAAGGCGCATGGCGAGGTGGCGGTGTAGCGCGGCGTAACCCCTAAAACCTAAACCCTAAACCCTAGACCCTAAACCCTAGGCCGTACAAGGCGCATGGCGAGGTGGCGGTGTAGCGCGGCGCGGAAGGTGGCGGGCGTGCGGCCGCTGAACGTCACGAACACGCTGCCAAATCTGTGCTCGCCGCCGCCGCTGCCTAGGACCTGGCAGATATATCTCGCCATGTCATCGACACGCATCTTGAGTTTCTTGTCAAAAATGGCATCCTCTGATGTGGCGAGCAATATCTGACATGCCAGGCCCATTGCCCACCCCGTCATCGACACGCGTTTAAAACCCTTTTTCTTGACTAAGATGGCATTCTCTGACGTGGTGAGCAACGTCTACCAGACCCTGCCGCCGCCGCCGGGCAGCGAGGCGGGCGGCGCGAGGCGGTGCCGGGCAGGAGGACCATTGAGAACAAGCACTCGCACCGTTATCGGAGCATGACTTATACACATGCTTCAGGGTGAACGCTCATGCCGACGCGGAGACTCAGTGCATACAGACATGCAGGGGAGAAGGACGGGGATATTCAACGTCGGTCGAGTGCTCGTTCTCAATACCACCCCTGCCGGGCGGTGGCGATGAGGGACGGGTCCGGCGGGGGCGCGCACGCGTTCATGACAAAGTCCGCCACCCAGGGGCTTACACTCGTCCACTTTTCAGATCAACTTGAGCCGTTTCTGACACAAAATATACCCGACACACCCCCTGATGCCCCCTGACACCCCCTACACACCCCCTAAAGAATCCCTAAATGCACCCCATATATCACAGAAAGCGCTTCAGTTGAGCTGAATAGTGGACGAGTGTAAGCCCCTGCAGCCACCTCCTCCGCAAACGCCTCTTCATCATCCGCCGCCGCCGCCGCCGCCCCCCTGGCGTTATAGAAGTAAATGCCATGTCCGCCGATATCCAGAGCGCCCCGCCAGAGCCGTGATATCCACCACCGGGCGTTTTTGGGTTTGATGAAACGGCAGTGCCGTGTGGGCCCTCTGGTTAGGGCGTGCCAGACATTGCTTGCCACGTCATGGGATGGAATTGAAATGAAGAAGCGAGGCTTCATGTGAGAGGTATATTTCATAAAAAAAGCGGGGTATTCAGATTGGAGCTAGCGGTCAGTTGTAATTAAATTAAGAGGCTTTACAACGAGGCTTCACAAAGCGTTGGATGACGTGGCGAGCAGTATATGCCAGGCCTATCACGTGGCGAGCAGTATAGTATTCTGATTGGAGCTAGCGATCAGCTGTACTTACATTGAGAGGCTTCACAACGAGCCTTCACAAAGCGTTGGATGACTTGGCGAGCAGTGTATGCCAGGCCCATGACGTGGCGAGCAGTACCTGCCAGCCCCTACCTCCGATGCACACGCACAGTCGCGGGCCGGGCCGGGACGCAAACTCGCGGCGCCAATGCTCGCGCGCCGCCGAGAGTGTCGCCGCGTAGTGCCTGACAAATGTTGCACGCCACGTGAGTGTGGGTTTTCGCTATTAGTACACAGTAGTCTACAAAATACGACATTGCGAAAAAAGAGGGCCACACGTGATAGGTTGACACTCAACTAAAGAAACGAGGGTTCAAAGTGCGATGGATGACGTGGCGAGCAATGTCCGACCGTCCCTGCCGCCGCGTCCAACCGGTGCAGCGCCGCACGCGTCACGCACACGTTACCGCCGCTACTGCCACTACCGCCGCCGCTCCCGCTACGCCCGTCAACGGTGACAGCCGTAGCGGCGGCGGCGGCGGCGGCGGCAGCGGCGGCTGGGGAGGCGAAGTCGTGTGCCGGGAAGCAGGAGCTTGCACTCGTTCACTTCTCAGCTCAACCTAAGCCGTTTTGGTCACACCTCCTCGCGTCCCCCTGTCTAATAGACTGGGGGAACATCATGCACCCAACGTATCCAACAAAATGAGCTTACGTTGATCCGAAAAGTGGACGAGTGTCAGCCGCTGCCGGGCAGATGACGAGGTCGAAGAGCTCAGCACTGCAACGCGGGTGTTGTATCTGCACGGCGAAGACCGCGCGGCAGGGGCTTACACTCGTTCCCATTTCAGCTCAATTTGAGCTATTCTGTCCACCGTATAACCCAACTTAACTCATAAACGTGTCCTGGAGTTGCTCCAGTTGAGCTTTAACGTGAACGAGTGTAAGGCCGTGCCGCGCGGCCGCACCGCCGCTTTATGGCCACACACGCCGGCACCGTGCCCCGCCCCGACGCCACCACCACTTAGGGCATGACATATATTGCTCGCCATGTCATTTCACGCATCTTGGACCCTCGTTTCCAGAGATAAATGGCATCCCATGACGTGGCGAGCAATATCTGACAGGCCCATTTTCCGCCACATCATCCAACGCAGTTCGATCCGTGTTTGTTTACTCATATGGCATCCAATGACGTGGCGAGCACTATCGGCCAGGCCGGACCACCAGTGTCCGCCCAATCCCGCTCCCGTGGTACCCCTCCAGGGCTGCCGCCGCCATTTAGGGCCTGGCAGATGTAGCTCACCTGATGAGAGGATGCCACATGACTCAGTACAAGAGGTTTCAATACAAGTGTCGATGACATGGCGGGCAATGTGCCTTGCACATGTAGCTCGCCTCATCATAGAATGCCATGTAAAACTCAACAAATGAGGATTCCAAAAGCGTTGAATGACGTGGCGAGCAATATCTGCCAGGCCCTGCAGCCATGGGGCGGATGTCCGCGCCGAGCCAAACCACGTCCATGAACCCGCGGGGGAACACCCAGTCCCACATCGCGTGCAGCCACACGTGCCAGTGCGCGGGTAGGGCCCGAAACACAGGGCCTTAGGCGTTAGCAACACAAACTCATGATCCGATTCACTCATTCATCCGTCATAAACCGAGAATAGTGACATTTGGCACTTGTTCCCTGACTGTTTGTGCATAGTGTATACCAGTGTGCCCTTACACGCTCGTGTACCAGTGTTTCCTTTCTCACTCGCCTCATCATCCTCCCTGGCTTGGCCACTCGTTCCCTGGCATATGCAGAAGTGTACCAGCGTACCCGTACACGCTCGCCACGACCTCCCAGCCGGCCTGGCCACTCAATTGAGCTGGAGAGGGGACTCGTGCAAGAAGAAGAGGCCCTGCCGCAAGAAGCGCGCAACAGCGGCGAGGTACCAGGGCAGCGCGGCGGGGCGCGGGTCACCCCGCTTGACGAGCCCCACGGCGCCGGCGCTCAGCGCGGCGCCGGTTGGCAGAGGCTTACACTCGTTCATTTCTCAGCTTAACCTGAGCGCTTTTGATGGGATAGGGGGTGCGTGTATGGGGTGTTTAGCCCGTAATAAGGGGTTGTGAGGGGTGAGGGGTTGCTTAGGGTTCGTAGGGTGCTTTTGTGTGTCTGACACGGTTCAAGTTGAGCTGAAAAGTGAACGAGTGTAAGCCCCTGCCGGTTGGTATCGCCCACGCGGCGCCCAGGCGCGGCGCCAGCAGCATGGCCGCCTCCCCGACAAGGTGCACGTCACACGTTTTCCAGCCAGTAGGGCCGGGCAAATATTGCTCGCCACGTCATAGGCTGCCATTCAACTCAAGAAAGGAAACATCGGGGTTCAGACATGCGAGTCAATGACGTGGCGAGCAGTATCTGTCATGCCCTGGGCCTGGCAGATATTGCTTGCCATGTCGTAGGATGCCGTCTAACTCAAGAAACAAGGGTTCAAATCGCGCGTCGATGACGTGGCGAGCAGCATCTGACATGCCCTGGGCCTGGCAGATATTGCTTGCTACGCTGCAGGACGCCATCTAAATTAAGAGACGAGAGTTCAAATTGCGCGCCGATGACGTGGCGAGCAGTATCCAACATGCCCCGGGCCTGGCAGGTATTGCTTGCCATATCGTAGGACGCCATCTAAAGCAAGAAACGAGAGTTCAAATCGCGCGTCGATGGCGTGGCGAGCAGTATGTGACATGCCCCGGGCCTGGCAGATATTGCTTTCCGTGTCGGAGGATGCCATCTAACTCAAGAAACGAGGGTCTAAATTGCGCGTCGATGACGTGGCGAGCAGTATGTGACAAGCCCTACCCGCCGGGCGCTCCCAGACCCAGCACGCGGGGCTGACACTCGTCCACTTTTCAGCTCAACCTGAGCCGTTTCTGACTCAAAATACACCCCCTGATACACCATAATAACTCCTACACACCCCCTGAACACCCCCTGAATATACCCCCTGTCCCACAGAAATAGCTTATGTTGAAACGAGAAGTGGACGAGTGTAAGCCCCTGCCCAGCGCGCGGACCAGGCCCAGGCTCTGGCCTCAAGTCAGGGCCGCCCTCGGCACCCCATTTCAAATTCATAATCGATACGAGTATGACAAAGTGCGCCAAACCACTTAGACACTTAGTCTGAGTTTGGGCTACTGAGTCCTACTTAGTGCCCGCTGGTCAATCATAACGCTCCATTTGGACGACTTCGTACTACTTGTTGCTAAGTGTATAAGTGATTTCTCGCACTTTGTCATATCGGAGCATGACTGCAGTGTGAATGTTCATACAGACGCGAAGACTCGGCTCATCGTCGTGCTTGTTCTCAAAGCACAGCTGGCGCATGGTGTCACAGTGTACCCGTACACACTCGTCGCATCCTCGTTCACTGGCCTGACCACTCGTTCAGTTTCCTGATGGTGTGCGCATAGTGCACCAGTGTATCCGTACCCGTACACAGTCGTGCCTCCCCTCCCACCTCCTCCTCCCTGGCGTGGCCACTCGTTCCTGACTTTTTACGCATATGGTGTACCGGCGGCTTGGGTGGCCACTCGTTCCCTGACTTGTACGCATGGTGTACCGGTGTTTTCGCACACACTCGCCGCATCCTCCTCCCTGGCCTGACCACTCGCTCCCGCAGCCTGATGGTGTGCGTATAGCGCACCAGTGTACCTGTACACACTCGCGCATCCCATCCCACCTCCTCCGCCCTGGCTGGGCCACTCGTTCAGGGACATTTTTTACGCATGGTGTACCGGTGTTCCCGCACACACTCGCCGCCTCCCCGTGCACACTCTTCGCAACTTCCTCCTCCGTACACACTGGCCGCTACTTCCTCCCCCGTACACACTCGCCGCATCCTCCTCCCCCGTACACACTCGCGCATCCCCTCCCACCTTCTCCTCCCAAGCTTGGATGGCTTGGTCGGCCCTGGTCCCTGACTTTTTTGCGCATGGTGTACCGCACTGGTGTTCCCGCACACACTCGCCGCTTCCTGACTCCCTGGGTCCCCACCCTCGGCGCCGCACCCTCCCCGTACACACCCGCCGCATCCTCCCCCCTTTACTCCCTGGGTCCCCACCCTCGGCGCCCAGCGCGCCGTTGCTGAGGACCAGCGCGCGGCCCACGCTCTGCACCGCGCCGCCGTGCTGTGCCGGGAACAACCCGCACACGCCCGCCACCGCACAGGGGCTTACACTCGTCCACTTCTCAGCTCAACTTGAGGCGTGTCAGACTCAAGAAAACACCCTGTACACCCTAGCATCCCCAAACACCCCCTTAACATGGGCTACACAACCCCTGCGCGCACCCCCCATCCCATAACAAGCGCTCAAGTTGAGCTGAGAAGTGGACCAGTGTAAGCCCCTGCCGGGAACAACCCGCACACGCCCGCCACCGCACCGCAACGCGCCATGCTGACGAGGCTACTGGCAGAGGGTGCCCAGCAAAAAGACAAGTTGGGGAAGCGTCGCACAAGCTTCTGCGCGCTGCACGACTCCCGCCGCCGCCGCCGCCACCGCCGCCGCTGCCGCCGCCGCTGCCAACGCCGCGCCGCTGCCAACGCACGCGCCGCCGCCACCGTCCCTTGCCCCTCACCGATCGCTCCCAGACAAGAGGACGACCGCGGGCTCCGTCGGACTTCGAGGGAGCGGGGACAGCGGACTGGGCGGGCGTGGCTACGCGGACGCGGGCACGGACGCCCGTGCGGGAAGCGTGCGCCGAGGTGGATGCGGACAGCCTGTGGAGGTGCCGCCGCCGTCGCGCCGCGACGACCGATGCGGCGGATGCGTGGAGCGCCCTCCGGCTGTGCGTCGCGGGGGGGCGCCGGGCAATGGCCAATGGGTGCCCGCCTTCGGGGCGTCGTCGGAAGCAACGACTCTTCGAGAATCATCTCCCAAAAAAGGCGAAAGGGCGGCGGTTAGTATCTTGAGAAAATTGTGATGGGGGTACACTATGGGCAAACAGTCAGGCAGTGGTATACAGCATTTAACAATCAGAGATGAAGCGTCCCCGTTTGGTGAGCGGGGCAGGCCAGAAAAGATACGAGACGTTCGGTTGACCAATTTTCGCTCCTTTCCTCTTTTGTGGCATCGGTGGGCCGAAGCGACCGCGCACCGGCGTCAAAGCACGGTGCGCCGGGTAGCACGCGCGGCGTATCGCCCGACTGCCTCACCGATACCCCACACAAGCCGCCGCGCTGTACAGTCTCAAGGACCCTCTCGATCCGCCGAGGCTTCCAGTTCTGTCCATCCTGTTTGCCCATTGGAAGACAAGCGTGGGTCGAGAGGAAACAAAATCAAAAGCTACGAAAGACAACCAACGGGCAATTAGTTCTCTGAGGCAGGCGTCGGCGCCCGCGCTCGGATGTACAAACGCGCGCGGGCCCGGCGGCAGCTGATGACGTCGCCGCCGGCGGAGAGTAGCGATGGCTGCGGGGGCGGGGTCGGCGGGGGGGGCGGGGTGGCCGGGGGCGGGGGTAGGGGTCTGCGATACGACCTCCCCTCTCCCGTTTCAGCCACAGTGCAGGCTTTTTCTGGCACGATGTGGGGCGTGGGAACACTCGGCGGGGGTGAGGCAGCCGCAGCCGCGTCCCCCACCCCCACCCCCGCCGCCGCCGCCGCCGCCGGCGGCGGTGAGAACACTCGGCTCCCTCCCGGCGCGGGCGGCACCGCGGCGTTCTTCGCGAGCGGGCAGTGCACCGACGGCGGTGTCGGCGTCGCGACCACAGGCAGGGGCTTACACTCGCCCACTTTTCAGCTCAACTTGAGCGCTTTGTATGGGATAGGGGGTGCGCGTAGGGGTTGTGTAGCCCACGCTCAGGGGGTGTTAAGGGGTGTTTAGGGTATGTAGGGTGTTTCTTTGTGACAGACACGGCTCAAGTTGAGCTGAGAAGTGGACGAGTGTAGGCCCCTGACCACAGGGACGTACACCGTGCATCGGCTCAGCAGCGGGTCTGTCGGGGGTGTTGCAACCCCACAGCCCCACACGGCAGGGGCTTACACTCGTCCACGTTTCAGCTCAACTTGTGCCGTTTCTGATGAATAGTGCACCTTAACCACCTCCTGACACCCCTAGACACCCCTCAAACACCTCCTGAACAACCCCTCAATATACCCCCTATCTATAACAGATGCGCTTACGTTGAGCCGAAAAGTGAACGAGTGTAAGCCCCTGCCACACGGCCGAGCCGGGGCAAGAGCGCCGGCTTCCGACCACCGCGTCTCACAGCACGGAGCCGCGGCAGGGGCTTACACTCGTTCACGTTAGCGCTCAACTTGAGCATCTCCGGGACACGTTCGTGAGGTAAGTTGGGATATAGGGGGGACAGAACAGCTCAAATTCAGCTGAAATGGGAACAAGTGTAAGCCCCTGAGCCGCGGCACGGCGGCGGCGGCGGCGACGGGGACTTTCGGCGCAACATCGCGCCCATCCGCACCCCCTCCGGGCTCTCGTTCGCTGAGGCGGGGCCTGATACGGTGCCCTGACTATTTGAACAAGCACTCGACCGACACTGAGTCTCCTCCTCGTCATCCTCCTCCTTCTCCTCCTCCTTCTCCTACTTCTCCAGCTCCACCTCCTCCTTCTCCGGGGGTGTTTTTGAGCTCATACAGGTAGTGTGCCTGTGAACCCGTACAGTACACACTTGGCGTCCTGAAAGTGTGCGCTGAGCGAGTCAGTGTACCCGTACGAACTTGCCGCACCGTCCTCCCTGGCTCCACACGGCATCGCCTCAGTCAGGTTGAGCTGAAGAGTGCACGAGTGGATGGCCCTGCGTTGAGGTGTTGGCGCGCAACATCGGCCCGGGCGCTGCCGGCGGCAGCGGCGGTACTGATCCCAACGGGTGCGGCAAACGAAAATTTGCCGCGTTGATGCCGGGTCAGGAGTATGACGCGTTCAGTGGACACGAGCAGCAGCTCATGCAGCAGCACTTGCAGCAGCAGCAGCAGCAGAATCAGCAGCAGCAGCAACACTACTGCGCGCAGGCAGGGTTTAGGGTTTAGGGTTTAAGGTTTAGGGTTTAGGGTTTAGGGTTTAGGTCGCCCATCTGCATCTGCGGGTGCTGCATACGCCCCATCATCTGCTGCTGATTCACTTGCCCCATCACCATCATTGTGCCCGGCACACTACTGGATCAGTCAGCCTCTCAGCCAATCACGTTGCGAGCTATAAGGGTGACCGGTCACCCTTACACTGAGTTCAACCGTTTTCACATTGAGCTGAAAAGGTAACGATTGAACGTCCCTGACATTAGGCACACCAATATCAGCAGCAACAATTGCAGCAGCAGCAGCAGCAACAGCAGCAGCAGCAACAGATGAATCATCAGCAGGAGCCGGAGCAGTGCTCGCCGCCGATCACGCACGGCAGCGGGAGGCACTCCACCGGCGGCAACGGCGTGGGCGGCAGGGGCTTACACTCATCCACTTCTCAGCTCAATTTGAGCCATTCTGACACAAAAACACACCCTACTCACCCCCTAATACTCCCTCACACCCCCTCAACAACCGTTACACAACCCCCAAACGCACCCCCTGTCCCACAGGTAGCGCTTAAGTTGAGCCGAAAAGTGGACGAGTGTGAGCCCCTGGTGGGCGGCACGGCGCCGGGTGCGGGCGCCGCTACTTGGAACGGGTCGGGCGGCACGGCGGTTGGCGCCACATGGGCAGGGGCTTACACTCGTCGACATCCTGCTCAACCTGAGCCGTTTTTGTCACTGAAACCAGCAAAGCACCCCAACACATGCGACAAAAAGTGCTCACGTTGAGCTGAATTGTGGACGAGTGTAAGCCCCTGCACATAGGACTCGGGTGGCGGGCGGCACAGCGTGGGCTGCACGGCGGTCGGCGGGTCACCGGTGGTCCGGCCGGCCAACTGCGAGGTGCAGGGCGCGTTCTCGCCGTTGCAGGTAGGCCCAGGCGAAATATGCTTTTTCTTTCGCCCAAAAAAGTCCTGCATGTACCCAGAAAACAGACATTTTTTCCAGCAAACGCCCAAAACCCCGGGAAAACTCCGAGAAAATGCCCAAAATCTCCGCCTGTCATGCCGAAAGTAATGCCGGCATGTTCCGCCTGGCCCTAGCTGCAGGAGGGCGAGGCCAGCCTGCTACCGGCGGACACCAACAACCAGCACGGGTTGCCGCACGTGACAGCGGACACCGTGTCGCAGGTGCTGTCACAGTGCGCGGCGGGCGGCATGCGGGCGCACGTCATCGACTGCCGGTACCCATACGAGTTTGAAGCCGGCCACATCCAGGCAGGGGCTTACACTCGTTCACTTCTCAGCTCAACTTGAGCGCTTTGTATGGGATAGGGGGCGCGCGTAGGAATTGTGTAGCCCATGTTAAGGGGGTGTTAGGGGCTGTTTAGGTGGTGTAGGGTGTTTTTGTGTGTCAGACACGGCTCGAGTTGAGCTGAAAAGTGAACCAGTGTAAGCCCCTGCATTCAGGGCGCTGTCAACATATTCTACCCCGCGAGCTTGCAGCGCTATTTGCTGTCGCTTCTGGCGGAGGACCAGGAGAGGCAGGGCTTGGCTGCTCGTTCCCTGACTGTTTGCGCGTAGTGCACCTGTTCACCACTATCGTTGCTGCCCTGCGTGTTGCCGCCGCCCAGCGCTGGGCCACTCGTTCCCTGATTCGTTGCTTGTCTACCTGTATCCCACCGCCCTTCACTCGTTCCCTGACTACTTGCGCATCGTGCACCTGTATACACCACTGCAAGTTGTTGAGTTATCCATACTTAACTGCCTCGAACATATCCGAGTTGAGCTTAAAAGTTAACGAGTGAACGGCCCTGATGGGAGGCTGGCGTATCAGCTACAGCTGGGGGTGCTCAACACTGTTCACGGCGTTGGGGGGGGTAACGTGATGTGCGGCGGTGTGGGGGGCGGGGGTAGTGTGGATGTAGCGGGGGCGGCGTTTATTTTTTACTGCGACTACTCGTCGGAGCGGGCGCCCCGGATGTGGCGGCATGTCCGCAACCTCGACCGGAGGGATCATATGATGGATTATCCAGCTCTGTCCTTCCCCCACATGTACATTCTTCACGGAGGGTATGCCGGGTTTCTGGCCCAGCAGGGTGGCAACGGGTGGTGCACCGGTCCACATTTGCGGCTGGATGATATCAGCCGACTGCCGGAGCTGCGATCCTACACCAGCGAGCAGCGGAGCGCGTGGCAGGGGCTTACACTCGTTCACGTTAGAGCTCAACTTGAGCAACTCCAGTACACATTTATGAGTTCAGTTGGGTTACACGGTGGACAGAAGAGCTCAAGTTGAGCTGTAACGTGAACGAGTGTAAGCCCCTGGCGCTTGGCACCTTGCGCGGATGAGCCGCAGCGTGGGGCACATCCCTGCCGCCGCCGAGGCCGCCGCGGCGGACGAGTCCGACCGCTTTGAGCCGCGCGAGGTGTTCGACGACGAAATGGAGATGTAATAAAAAAACTAGTCGCTACAAAATCTGTGTGCGGCTACATTCCCCATGCAACCACGCCGTCCCCATAATAATCCAACACCGACCTAGCGGTTGATACCTAGTCACTAAAGAATCCTCTCTATAGGTCGTGCTTATCCTTGTCCGCGCTATCCGCCAGACCCTCCAGCGTCAGACTATTTCCTCAGACTATATGCCCATACAACAGCGTCAGACTAACAGCATATCCGCGTCAGACTAACTGCCACTACAGGTCGTGCTTATCCTTATCCGCGCTATCCGCCAACCCCTCCAGCGTCAGCTGCGTGTAATCGCACAACCCCTCCTTCAGCGAGTTCACCGCTAAGCAGGGGCTTACACTCGTCCACTTTTCAGCTCAACCTGAGCCATTTCTGACACAAAATACAACCTGAACACCCCCTGATACCCTAAACCCTAAACCCCCGAACACCCCCTAATACCCTCCAACACCCCCTAAATTCACCCCTGGTCCCACAGAAAGCGGTCAAGCTGAGCCGAAAAGTGGACGAGTGTAAGCCCCTGCCGCTAAGTCGTCAAACCACGCCGTGCCGGAGTGCCACCGGAACATTGTGTACAACTGCAGCGAGTGGATCGCCACATCAGGGTCTATAACCCCAGCCTTGGTCCAGGGCCATACGGATGATGCGCGCCACGTCATATCGTGCCACGGATACTGCACGCCGCGTTTATTGTGATGACATGGATAACGCACGCCTTGTCACAGGCTGACACGGGTAATGCACGCCATGGATGACACGTTATCAAGACGTGAAAGTTTCATAGTTAAACCTGTGGTGAATGATGTGGCAGGCAGTGAATGCCTTCAACCGTACCTTGAATTGCCACCCGTGCGTCCCCGTGTCGAAGCTAATTGTGTATCCCCAAAGCCGTTTTCCATCCTTGAACAAAATATCGATATAGACGGCATAGCCTGAATCCCCCGCACCGCTGACATCCAACGCCTTGCTCCAGCCGCTGACCACCACCGCCGCCGGCTCCTGCTGGCAGCAGGGTCATTGATAAAAAGCTCCGAGCCGAGATCGAACGTGCCCGCTAAACTTGCCGAGACGGGCGGAGGAGGAGGAGGAGGAGGAAAAGGAGGAGGAGGAGGAGGAGGAGGAGGAGGAGCAGGAGGAGGAGGAGGAGGAGGAGGAGGAGGAGG
>Ga0307489_10001370_pt1 | contig 15984 bp, 26 predicted proteins | sample SB12metaG_FD_202247 | JGI IMG/M metagenome (GOLD analysis project Ga0307489, IMG submission 202247) | Sea-ice brine microbial communities from Beaufort Sea near Barrow, Alaska, United States - SB 1.2 | ecosystem: Environmental > Aquatic > Marine > Coastal | place: USA: Alaska | collected... | reverse complement strand
ACAGGTTGACCACAGGTTGACCACAGGTTGACCACAGGTTGACCACAGGTTGACCACAGGTTGACCACAGGTTGACCACAGGTTGACCACAGGTTGACCCCAGCTTGACCCCAGCTTGACCCCAGCTTGAACCCAGGTTGACCCCAGGCTGATCGCGCTCGCGCTTGGTTTCCGCGCTTGAGGCGAAACTACGCTTTTGAAAGTTTGGTTTCAATTTTCACTTGCGCCGCTACACCAAGGCCCTGGAGGCGAAGGCCGCAGCCACGAAAGCCCCGGTAAGAGGGGCAGGTTGACAGTATCAAACCCCGTGCTGAAAGGCCTATGGTTTCGGCACTTGAAGGTAAATTGTGATGAACTGCCTTCAAACCTTGCTTTCAATTTCAGCTTGCACCGCTAAACCAAGGCCCCGGAGTCGAAGGCCGCCACCACTAAGGCCTCAGTGTCGCAGGCCCGGGCGGGGTGGTGCAGGTTGACCCTATCAAAACCACGTTGAAAGCGCCTGGATCTATGCTCTTGAAACTAAAATGTGATGGTCCGGTTTCAAACTTTGGTTACAATTTCAACTTGCGCCGCTACACCCTGGCGGCAAAGGGCCCGCCAGGGTCGAAGGTCACCGTCCGTGGAGGTAAACTTCTCAGCGATACCCCGGCGTCGAAGGCAGGGGCTTACACTCGTCCACTTTTCGGCTCAACGTAAGCGCTTACTGTGGGACAGGGGGTGCATACAGGGGGTGTTTATAAGGTGTTGAGGGGGTGTTTAGGATGTGTTAGGGGGTATTAGGCTATGTCTAGGGTGTATTTTGTGTCAGAAACGGCTAAAGTTGAGCTGAAAAGTGGACGAGTGTAAGCTTCTGGTCAAAGGCGTCGAAGATCCCGGACGCGAGGACCCCGGCGTCGAGGAGGGCCTCGAAGGCGCCGGAGGCTCCGCCTGTCAAGCTCGCCGCCGCAGCCACAACCACCGCCGCTGCCGCTGCCACCGCTGCCACCACTGCTGCTGCTGCCGCAAAGGGGGCTCCTCCTGCCAAGTTCGCTGCCGCGGCCACTGCCACCGCCGCGGAGGAGACCGCCAGCGCCCTTCCCGCGGGTATTGCTGTGGCCGTGGCGGGGGCGCTGGGCAGGGCCTATTTCTCGTTCGTCCACACCTCGTTATTCCACACCTCCACACCCCCCACATTGTTGTCGTCCTTGTTACTGCCTGAGACCAGGGGATGGCCACTCAACCCCCACCGTTTTCTCACAGTGTTCCAGTGTAGCGCTTCACACTCGCGGCACGCTCATCTCTCGCCTTGCGCTTACGCCTACTGACTTGCCGAATGTATAGCGGATAATCTAACGAGTGCAAGGCCCTGGCGGTGGCCGTCATCAACAGCTCGAGGAGCGGCGGCGTGGGCGTCAGCGTGGACGCCCCCAAACCCAAGTCCAAGCCCACGCCTAAGGTTGGGCGGTGCAAGTTGAAACCCTTCTCTGTTTCAAATAACAGTCAAGGATGAAGCCGTGGCAGCTAAGTTCCCTATCTGGTTTTGAACCACGTGTTGAGAGCGCGGGATTCTAGCGCTGGAAAAGTGAATGCGACAAACTGCTTTCAATTTGGTTTTCTATGTCAACTTGTGCCGGGACGGTGCAAGTTGAAACCCGTGTTGACAGCGCCTGGTTCCAGCGCTTAACACAACATTTCCGATGTGGTGCTTTCAAGTTTGTATCCAATGACAACGTGCGCCCCTGCACCAAGGCCAGAGGCACTCAGTTCTTACAGAAGAAGGCTCCTGCCCCCAAGAAACCGGACGCGAAGCCGGCAGGTCCCTTCACAAAGTAGCCCCATCACAAATTGTGTCTTCGTTTCTACATTGTAGTGTTCCCCCCTTCCATCGAGCCCCAAGGCAGTGACCTGGTGTCCTGGGTGAGGCTAGTTGATGTTAGATTACACACACGCACACTCACATGCTTTGAGCGTAAAGCAATCCCTTCCGCCACTTTATGCAGGTGAGGGCACACTGTTTCTGATAGTCAGACTTGCCATAAGTATGTCCGTTGCAAGTCTGCAGCACCCTTTGCAAAGGCAGCTGGTCTCTTCGCAAAGCGACCTGTGGTGAAGGCAGGGGCTTACACTCGTGTGCTCCTCAGCTCAACCTGAGCCGCGTCTGACACTCAAAACATCCCCCTAACGCCTGAGCACCCCCTCCACCCGCACCATAAATACCCCCTATACAACCCCTAAACACCCCTTATCCCACTAAAAGCGCTTACGTTTAGCCGAAACGTGGAAGAGTGTAAGCCCCTGGGTGAAGGCTAAGGGTGTGGCGGGTACGTCCAAGTACGGTGTGGCGGCGAAGTCCAAGGTGAACCGTGTCACTGGCAAGCCCAGTGGCACGCAGTTCTTACAGACGAAGAAGCCCAAGGCGCCCTCTGGACTGGGGTCCAGGCAGGGCCTTACATTTCATTACTAATGATAGAGTGAGGGTGAACAAAAGAGCCAATTGAAACCTGGGGTGCGAGCCAGCACACCTCTGGTCCTCCACAACATTACCCCCGCAATATTACCCCCGCAATCTTCCCTTTAGTGATTCCCTGACCGACCGTTCCCCGGACCCCCCATTCCCCGATCAACCCGTCCCTGACCGACCCTTCCCTGACCCCGGTTCCCTGATCAACCGCTCCCTAGGCCAGTCTCCCCTAAGCCAGTCTCCCTCAGCCAGTTGTTCCCAGTGACTCGACGTACAAATGGTTGTGAATGGCGACCAGGGCCGCCCAACGCCCCCCTCGCCCCGCGTCGCTGACGGTGCCTCGTCTTGTGGGCGGGCCTTGTTCGGGACGACATCCCGCCATCCTGCACACGCCTCGCTTCCAGCGCCGTGCCGTTGTGAAGGGCGCCGGGGGGCGCGCCGTGCGCGTCCCTTTCCCGTCGAGTGTAAAGAAAATGACTCACCGCGATCGTCGCGCGAGCGCCATTGCGCAGTCGCAGCCGTGTATCGTGACTGGTGGGCGCGAGCACAAGTACATACTGTGTTGCATCGACGCGCGGCGGGCCCGCGAATTTCATCGCCGCTTGTTTCGCGCGGCGGCGAAGCGCACCCAGCATCAGCGGCACTGCCATTCGGGATTCGGGAAGACCGGCGAGGGGAAACCTGGTTGGGGAAGCCTGGTTTGGGGAAGCGGGGTCAGGGAAGGGTTGATCGGGGAGCCCGCTCCCTTACCCAGCTTCCCCAAATTGGCGATCCCCGAAGTTGATTAAATCAACTTCGGGAATCACTAAAAGCAAGAGGAAATCTTAACCCCACAATATTATCCCCACAACATGTACTGCTTACCAGAGGGTCGGGCCTTACACTATTTCCCACTGGCAGTTATCCCAACTTGATACCTTGAATGTGCAGAAGTTGACATGAACAGAGGTGTTCTCGTGTGAGACCCTGTATCTCGGTTTGCGCCCAAGCCCACCGCGGCACCGGTGTCGGACGACGCCCTGGTGGTTCAAGCGGGGCTGGCCGTCGTGAGCCTGGTCGCCGTCGCCATGCTGGCCATGACGGCGCCGTCCAAGGACAACCCCGTGCTGGACGTGCCCACTGCGGTAGGACTGCTTCGGACCAATGTTGTCAAAATCTCTATGCTTTCATTAGGTAGGAGTACGACAACCTCAGCGATGTTATCCTACCAATACATGGATTCCATAGCAGACTAGGCTGATCGGCTGTGCACTCTGGGTGATTTCCCACGCTCCGCTGCGTGTCGCAGTCTTCGACCTCCGCAAGTTTTCCATGTAGCTAAACTATGACATATGGTTCAAAAGTTCAAAAGTTCCCGGTGATCAACCCTCGTTGCCATACAATGACATATCTGGTATTAATGTACCCGACCGTATATATCGGTGCCGTCAACTTTTGTGGACACGGCTCCGAAGAAGGAGGCAGGGACAGCACCGGCGGCGACGGCACCCGCCGCGGCCATCAAGGTAGGACAGGGCAGGTTGAATCCGTTTGGACCGCGCATGGTTTTGGCGAATGATGGCTAAAGTGTATCAAACCGCTTGCAAACACTCCTTGCAATTTCAACTTATGCCTGTACGTCAGGGCGGCGGTGGCGCCCTCCCCTGTCGTGAAAGCGCCCAAGACGGAGTTACCGGCGGCGGTAGTGGCTTCAAAGGAGGCTCAGGCGGCTGTAGGGCCTGACGGATATTACTAGCCTCTCTGAGAACACGTTCGAAACCCTCGTGTATTGAGATTAATGGCATCACATTGAGAGCTAGGGAGAGAGGGACGCTTCCTCGTGTATATGGATGCACCAGGCTTGCGCCCTTGCCCCCATTAGCGGCATCCTTTGACGTGGCGAGGAATATCTGCGAGGCCCTATACGGCGGCGGCGGCGGCGGCGGCCCCCACGGCTGACAAAGTGAAGCGCAACGAGATCTTCATCGGCGCAGCGCTTCTGGTGGTCATCATTGCCGCCGTTGCAGGTAGCAACAAGGACAACGACAAGCTCGGGGATGTCGACGTAGGGGGGAGTGAATATCAAACGCCACGTCATCAATCAACCTCGCTCTGGATCATCATTTATTGGGTCATGTGCCGCCCTATGACGTGGCATGCGTAATTCACCTGGTCCAGGGTGGAAGTACGTGGCAGTGTTCACCACTCGACACGTTATCAAACTCATTTTAAACCTTCGTTTCTTGAGTAATGTGCCGCCATTGCCGCCATGTGATGTGGCATGCGTTATTTACCTGGCCTGGCGAGTTGGGCAGTATGGCGCAGAGGTCGCGGATGAAGGAGGCAGGACAGGGCTTAAGTAGATCATGCTTACCACGTCAACCACCTCGTTTTAATGAGCTGTTTTTGGTCACCTTCAACATCCGATGTATCCCGCGAACAACGCATAAGCTGAAGCTGAGGCTTCAATCGTCAACGTTTCAGCTCAACATGAGTCGTCTTTGTCAGCGAACCTCGTCAAGTCACTAAATGTGTTCCTCAAAAAGTGCTCAAGACATGACAAAAAGTGGACGATTGTAATGGTATTCCACTCGTCCATTGCTCAGATTAATCTGGTCCATTCTTTCCACTATAACCTGTTAATCACCTGAAGCATCCCACACAAAGTGCTGACGCTGAGCCGAGAAGTGAACAAGTGTCAGCCCCTGGGTGGCGGTGTCTGCGCTGCTGACGGCGGACACGCCGGCAGCGCGCGTGGCAGGGCCTTACATCCATCCACTATTCAGCTCAAACCTGAATTATGCGTGGTGCCACTGACATCCCCCTCATACCGCTCAGCACATCCCACAAAAAATGATTAAGGTGAGCCGCAAATGTGGACGAGTGTACACTCTCGTCCACTTCCCAGGTCAATCCCAGCCGTTTTTGCTGCTACAAATTCCAAAGCATCGCATAAAGAGTGCTTACGTTGAGCTGGTAAGTTGACGAGTGTAAGCCCCTAGCAGGAGGCGGATGCGCAGCGGTGGATCGACGAGTGGAAGAAAACACAGGGCAAGTGATTGGGTGGAGGTACATCGTGCGATTGAGTTGGGGAAACTGACCATACGAACGAAGGAAAACGACCAACATGCGCAAGTAATACGCATGATACGCAGCTCCCCACCGCGGCGCCAGATGTTTCTGCCCCCCCCGTATGGAACTTCGGATTTTTCTTGACAATACATGTATTTTAAGCAAGTTAGAAGTGTAGATACGCACCGCCCTTTCTGCCCATAGGCCACGCTCATAATACGCAAGCGCCTCAACTACAAATGTAATACGAATGATGACACAGACAACCAATTTGTGCTGTAAGTCTCCGCTTCGATTCGCGTCTCTTCGCTTCCTTGTCTTCGCGTCCCTTCCACTCGCTTCCCTTTGCTTCGCCTCCCTTCCCTTCGCTTCCCGTCCCTTCCCTTCGCTTCACTGCCCTTCGCTTCCCTTCACTTCGCTTCCATTCGTTTCCCTTCGCTTCGCTTCCCTTCACTTCGCTGCCCTGCGTTGCCCTTCGCGTCGCGTCGCTTCCCTTCCCTAACCCTACACCCTAAACCCTAAACCCTAAACCCTTCCCTTCGCTTCCCTTCCGTCACCTTCTTCAACCTCCTTCAACCTTATTCAACCTTCTTCAACCTTCTTCAACCTTATTCGACCTTCTACAACCATCCACATTGGAAGCTGTGACTCCGATCGATCGACAGCTGGAAACCAAAAAAAAACTCCCAACCCCGAACGGCGAGCGAAGCCGGTCAGCTAATCCTTTCAGCAGTGCCCTTCCGTGACCACAAACCGCATTTGCAGTACTCGTAATCGGGGTTGCCGTAGCTCTCGCAAAGGAAACGCCTCCGAAGGAGGGGCAGCAGGCGGCTAAGATTCGTTAGAGATTCGGTTAGATTCGCTCTTTCTCGTTCACGAATCGCGTCGTCAATTTATAACCTAATTTCAAGTCGCGCGTATGGGCAATCGGGTTAAGTGACCATGTACTACCGGCACAATACCTTCAGCAATGCCATTAGATTCGGTGCGACCGTTATTAACTCCCATATTTCAATCGCCCACCTTCTTCAACCTTCTTCAACCTTCTTCAACCTTCTTTAATTAACCCTCTAAAACCGCTGCACACCACGACACAAGCGCCACTATCCCTCACCCGCGCGCACAGTAGCAGTCACTCAGCACCCTCTCTACACCCGATCCAATGCCGCGCCACGCCCCGCCCCCAACCCGCGGCCGCTTCACCCGCGCGCTGGTCCTCTGCCTCATCGCTGCCGCCGCCTACCTCCCGGTCGCCTCCGCCAAGCGTTACTACGGTCCTTACAACAGGAAGACCGTCGTCGGCGGCGGCGTGAGCGTCACCAAGACCACAACCGTCACGGCCGGCGGCGCCCGGGGGCGCAGCGTCAACTACGGCCGCCGCCTGCTTCGTGCCGCCTCCGTCGACTACGACGGGACCCGAACCGTCGCGCGCCGCCTGCTTCAGGACTACGACACTTTCGTGGACACTGCGGCGAAGGTTGCCGTGGACAAGGAGAAGCACGGTGGGCAGGGGGGTCGTTGTGAACAATCACTCAGTAACCCGATGTTCTGTTCCTCCTCCACCTCCTCCACCTCCTTCTCCTCCTCCTCCTCCTCCTCCTCCTCCTCCGCCCCCTCCTCCGCTTTATCCTCCTCCTCCGCCTCCCCCTCCTCCTCCTACCCCCTCCACCCCCTCTCCACGTCCTCCTCGTCCACTTCCCCCTCCTCGCGTATGTATGCGCGCTCCTCACCCTGACTAGTAAGTGGTTGGCACGTCCGACAAACCGGTGCGTGTGCATGTACTCAATGACCCTCCCGCCCGGTGCCTGACCATGCTGGACATCATCCAGGACACCCCCGACCTCTCCGACCTGGCCGCTGGTAGGGCCTGGCGAATATGAATCGTCACGCCACGCCACGCCACGCCACGCCACGCCACGCCAAGCCAAGCCACCCAGCGCGGGGCTCACCGCGAGTTACACGCCTTCTGAAAGCTTCTGAAAACATCGAACTTCGAGACGGGATGCCCACCATCGGATGATCTTTCATCATTCCCACAAACATTTCAAACCCCAAATAACTGGCAGACTAGCTAGCAGAGGAAAAGGAGAAAGTCGATCCCGCGCGTTTTCAGAGGCTCCAGGCTTTCTCCCTGGCCCCCGTTTCCGATAACTGGCACCCTGTGACGTGGCGATACATATCCGCCAGACCCTCGTTGCCGTCATCGCTGACCTGCCGATAATCACCGCGGCGCTCGACAACATGAACCGCACGGACACGTTCTTCGCGCCCACCAACGCCGCTATCGCCAGCCTGCTCGAGTGGGGCAACTTCGCCGACAAAGCGGAGGCAGGGAACCGATTGACCTCGACTTTCCTCGGGAGCCCCTGGGCACCGATGTATGTTTGCTAGTTTTGATTGGCTGACAGGCTGCCCGTTTACCAAGAAAAGGTGGCATACCTTTTGACGAGTTGCTTCCAAGAACGACGACTTGCCGGAGGTCACTTGATTTACAGTCACCATGTGTAGCGCCGTGGGGCTCGATGAACGTTAAAAAAGAAAAGAAAAATGTTCCCACTGTTACCAGTGTTCCCAGCACACTGTAGCATACTGTTGCTATAGACACGGTCCTTACCTTACGGGCATTCAGGAGATGCTTGGCGACATCAACCTCAAGGCGCTGATCATCGCGTACCACGCCGTGCCCGGTAGGCCGTCGCAGGTTGACCCCTGGTTTACACTGGCTTGACCGCGCCGGGTTCCAGCACTTGAACCTGACGTCCTATGCGGCACGATCCCCTCTGCGTTAAGAAACTGGGGGTAAAATCACACTGATTCAAAGTTGGGGGTTTAATAACTCGAGAAGGCACTGCAACCGATCGGCCGGTGTCAGCCGGGATTCCAGAATCCGGTAGTTTCACACTGAAATGCCCCAGATTCTTAAAGCAGAGGGGTGCGGACTGTGTAGTATGATAACGAGATTATTATTTGTTTGCTTTCAATTTCAACTTGCGCCGCTACCGCCCGGAGCCAAGTACTCCTTCGCCGAGCTCGAGCGGCGGTAGGGCCGGGTACTGAAACACCGCTGCTTGGTAACGGTGCCACGGGGCCCATGGCTGCTCACATTGTCTTCACCTAGTGCCTGGTCTGTTAGCTAAGTAAGTTGAGTAAGTAAGTAAGTGATCTGACGAGTTAATAACTCGTCCGAGTACTTACTAGCCAAGTAATTACTTACAAGTCACAGACCAGGCACAAGTCTTTCGTTTGAACAGAATACTGGATGATAGCGGACCTTAGCGGTGGCGGCGAGACGGGCATCGGCAACTTCCTCGACACCGGCATGGCTTACTCTCAGAGTGACATGATATCCCATATCGATATCGAGGATGACCATATCGATACTGTCATCTCCCATATCCCATATTGTCATCCCTATCGATATCTCATTGATGTCCGATCTCACGTATCGATCTCCCATATGGATGTCCCATATCGTTATCGGATCATAGCTTGTGACTTTGCTTACACTCATCCACTTCTCAGCTCAACATCAGCCCTTTCTGTCAGTGACAATGTATCTGCCACCACCCAGCGTACCCCGGCAGAAAGATGCTCACGTTGATCCTGAAAGTGGACGAGTGTAAGCTCCTGCCACTCGTCCACCTCTCAGCATAACCAGAGGCGGTTTTTGCTCATTCTGAGCCGTTTTCAGTACCTGTACCTGAAAAGCATGAAATGGCTCAATCAACGTAGCGCACAAAAGCGCTCAAGCTAAGCCGAAACGTGGAGGAGTGTACGTCCCTGGATAGGGGCCTGGAGAAGGTGCTCCAGTCCGACGTCGTCGTGGACATGGCCATTGACGCCAACTTGACAGAGGCTGGTAAGCAAACACATCTTTTTCATGACAAAGTGCGTCAAAGTGTTACAGAGCAAAGCAAAAGCAAAAAGCATCGACCAATCACAGGTTCGGATTTTGGTCGGAACGGTTTGACCCGAGCTTATGATTGGTGCATGCTCTTTCTGCGTTTGTTTTGCTCCGTAACACTTTGGCGCACTTTGTCATATATTTTAATTTTCTTCATGAAAGTTAAGCCCAGCCCAGAAATTTCCAATTCCACTGCGAGCGTAATTCGCATGAGATTGTTCAATTCAAGCATCTTGAGTGAAAATATTGTGGGCTAAAACATTGTGGAGCTGATTATGTTTTTGGGCTAGACTTGGTTTAAATGTCTGATTTTATTTCATTCACAGACAGGTGAACGCATGCCAGCTTAAGATTTTATTCGTGCTTCAAGAGTCACATCAATGTCACCCCCTTACTCGAGCCTTTGTCCATATAGTAGACTCGAAACTGACCTCCTTGGCGACTTTTTGCACCCGGCACACACGCAGTCCCGGCCTCACAACCCCCTCACATCCCCCTCGCACCCCCTTCACACCCCCCTCACACCCCCTTCACACCCCCATACACCCCCCTCACAAACCCCTCACACACCCCTCACACACCCTGACACCCCTTTCGCACCCCCCTCAAAACCCCCCACACACAGTCCCGGCCGCTGTGAATGCCTCCGAGCCGCTGATGATCGAGGATTTCGGCACGCTAATCAAGGCAGGGCTGAACACTGTTTGGACACCCTGAAGTGATTAGCGGCCCGGTCCGGTCCCCGTCAAGGTGACAAGATATCCCATATCGATACTGTCATCTCCCATATCGATACTGTTATCTCCCATATCGATATTGTCATCTCCCATAATGATACTGGTGTCTCCCAGATCGATACTGTCATCTCCCACATCGATACTGCCAAATTATGGGCATCTATCATATCTATACTGAAATCTACCATATCGATACTGTCACCATTTCTATATCCATACTGAAAGTTTCACGGACGCAGCGCTTTGTTTTATTTGACAACCCCCTGGAAAGGAAAGCAGGGCGGTTCCCTACGTTGCGGGCATCGGGTCCGAGGCCGAGGTGGTGACCCCCGACCACGAGGCATGCAACGGTGGGGCTGTGCTGATTGTCCCCATGCTGACCCCGGGTTGACCGTGCTTGGTATCGCACGTGAAGCTGTAATCTACGCAGATCGGGTGAAGGGGGGCAAACGGGAATTTGGATTTGCTTGAGTTAATAGACGCTCGCTCATATCAATTACAGTGTGAATCGAACTTCGAGATGGGGAGTTGGATTCATATAGGCGAGGGTCGTTTAACTGATAGGCAATGACCATACCAAGCCACACGCCATTCCCGTTTGCCATTCCCGATCTGCGTAGATATGATGAACCGCTTTTAAAACATGTTTTTCATTTCAAATTGCGGCGCTACCCAGCGGCGTGGTGCACACCATTGACACCGTGCTCCTCCCCTTCGACGGCAGGGTCACCCACCCACAGCTCTTACCCGCACATGGGCCAGGGCGAACGACTGGTGCCTCCTTATACATGCGGCAGCGTCGTCTCTCTCTATGGATGTTTATGTTTGTCTGAAGTTTGGTTTGACGTCGGCGGGCCTTGCTCGACGGCGACAGCGAGCTGGAACCCGTGCAGAAGGAACGCATGGCCAAGGTGTACCCACAACCCTAAACCTCATACCTTGAACCCTAACCCCCTTACCCTCAACCCTACACCCTGACGCCGAGCCGGAGGACAACATGGCCAGGGTGATCCCGTTCACTAGCACCTACCATGAACTTGGACCTAAAAGGCCAACCAGACGTGATGTTTCGATCCTGCTCGCGCACCGATTTTGGGCGTTTTCGGTTCAGGGTAGATCTGTCTTTTGTGTCATTTTGCTCACACGACTTGGGTTCAGCGTTGTTCAGGGCTAAGGTTTCATGTCGAGGGGTTGTTTTGCCCATACGATTCAGACCGACTCACCGATCTGCCTCGACCTGCGCCCGGCGTCCGGGGAGTCAAATTGTCGCCCTAACCTTCATTCAACCGCATCTTAACGTCCATACCCCCTTATAACTTGAATCCGATCAATCAGATTGAGGAGCGCCTGAAGGTGATGAAGCAGCAACATCCCCTTTGAACTGGAACCTGACCTCCACGCAACCTTATATTGACGTCCGTATCCCCTTTGAACTTGAACCTGATCACTCAGATTGAGGAGCGCCTGAAGGCGATGCAGAGGGAGGAGCCGGAGCAGTAGGACTGTGGCGAAAGATGCTATCGAGGAGGAGATGAGAGAGAAGGAGGAGAAGAGAGCGAAAGAGAGAGACGCTTCCGAGTGTAGGAGGAGGCACCATGCTTCCGCCCTAGCCCCTGTGTGATGACCCGCGCGCAAGCGTGCGGGGACCGGGTCGTGTTATCCATCGTACGTCTTTCCCTCGAAACCTTCTGTCCGCGATAACCAATCGTACGTGCGTAGCGCCCTTGACGCCTCGCGCATGCCGTGCAGTGCTACGTCTTTCACCGGCAGCTTCCTTGTGTTGAAGCATTACTCCTAACCATGTGAGGGTGTCCACCATGTGACTGTACACACTCCCGCGGGTGCCCAGTGCCACTTGTTTGTGTTCAACTTTCCAGCCACACTGCTTCATCCACGTGACGTGGAGGAGGTCAAAGAGGAAGAGGAGAAAGAGAATACATGATACGGAGCGTATAGCCACTGCCGATTGGGCTTAACACGAAACGTGCACGACCGCTGCCCACTGGGCGTAACACGAAACTTGCATGGCTGCCGCCCGCCGGAGTTGAATTCACATGCGCGCTTGACCTGGTCAACCACAGCGTGCGCGTACCGGGGGGTCGGCGGCAAGGTGGGTCTGGTGGGGGGGCGGTTGGCGGGTCGTCCGCAGCGGCGGTGGCGAGAGTGGTGTGGGAGGGATGGGTGTGTGGGCGGGCAGGCAGTGGCGTTGCACACACCGCCGGCGGTGTTATTTTGTTATTGCTCGATGGTCCCGACCTCTAGAGCTCTATATACTTCACGCGAGCAGTGATTTCTGGGAGCGACAGATGTGTACGAGTGAGTACATAAACTTGAGTCAGCAGCCCACATAGCATCTTCGGCGCTCGGGGTTACCGTCGCGCCCATGAAAAAGACGTTGTTAGCGATGTCATCGGATTTGCTTCCCTCCGATCCGCACAATCGGTTCGCCGCGACGTCGGTGACACACGCCACTATCCCCGCGCTATCCCACCCGCTCTCCGGAACCCCGCCCCTCCAGCGCTCACCCGTGCGCGCCGCAGTCAACACCCGCTCCTTCAGCATCTCGCGTAGCATCCAATGACGCGCTTCGCCGGCGCCACCGCGCTGGTTCTCCTCCTCCTCGTCGCCGCCGCCGACCTCGCCTCCGCCGGCAAGAACTACGGCCCTTACAAGAAGAAGTCCGTCGGCGGCGGCGGCGTGAGCGTCTCCAAGACCACAACCGTCACGGCCGGCGGCGGCGGCGGGCAGAGCACGAGCTACGGCCGTCGCCTGCTTCGCACCCTGCTGCAGGAAGACGCGGCCGCAGCCGCCGCCGCGGTCGAAGTAGACCCCGCGTTCGCCGGAGAAGACACCGCGCCGACGGTTGCCGAGCTGACGGAGAAGAACGGGGGGCAGGGAGATTCAGAACAAGCACTCGCCCGACGTCGTGGTTCTCCTACTCGCCATCCGCCTGCTCCTCCTCCGCCTCCTTTCCCGCAACCTCCTCTACCCATTCCTCGTCGCTCACCTCATCCTCCTCTTTCGCCGCCTCCTCCGCCTCCTTGTCCTCCTCCGCCGCGCGACTGTATGAGACACGAAATGTAGTCATGTTGGCACGTCCGATATATCGGGTTTATTCGAGTGGTTGTGCGCGGTGACCCTCCTGGCGGGTGCCTGACCATGCTCGACATCATCCAGACCAACCCGGAGCTCTCCGACCTGGCCGCCGTCATCGCCGACCTGCCCATGATCACCAAGGCAGGGCCGCGCCGCAGGTTCACCCCGTGTCCACCGCGCTCGGTTTAAGCCCGGGTGGCAGGAGGCAGTGCTATAGCCTGGTGCCTTCGGAAGTCTCGCTTTCTCGCTTGGTTGCTCGCTCGGTTTCCGGCGCTCAGGCTATAATGTCATGAACCGCTTGTAATCTTGGCTTTCGGTTTCACGCCTCTACACCGTGGCGCTGGGGGACAAGGACCGCACGGACACGTTCTTCGCGCCCACCAACGAGGCCATCGCCAGCCTGCTCGAGTGGGGCGGTTTCGCGGACAAGGCGAAGGCGGGGAATATTGACCCTCGCTCTTAGGGCCTCGCTTCCCTCTTCACCTCCCATCACCCACCCGCACCTCCCCGCCCCTCCTCCCTCACCTCCCCTCTCACCTCAACCTCCTCTCACCACGAGTAGGGCGGCTTCGCTGACAAAGCCATGGCGGGGAACCGATATTGAGCTTTAGGGCTTTCATCGGGACCCCATGGGCACCCAAAGCTCTGTTGCACGTTTTGATTGTCTGACCGGCTGCTCAAATCCGTGATCCGATTTGTTTGAAGAAAGAAAAGGTGGCCGGCCTGAGTGGGCTCGCGGAAACAACATCACTTGACAGTTGTATCGGCACGCCACTTGTTCCCCAGCACACTACAGCTATGTGCACGGTCCTTACACCACGGGCATTCAGGAGATGCTGGGCGACATCAAGCTGAAGGCGCTCATCATCGCGTACCACGCCGTGCCCAAGACCAAGTACTCCAGCAGCGAACTCGAGCAGCGGTGGGGCCTCAGTGTCGTTTCAACGTCCCTTGAACGCTTTTTCCAGGGCGGGGTAGAAAGCGTATCCGGCCATCAGGGCTACCATCGTTCCCTTTTTCAGCTCAGCTGGCAGAGATAGAGATACTGGGACTCTTTTGTTATCCGCTTCGACGATACCGGGTCTCCGGAGCAGTGGCGGGGGGGACTTACCGGGGGGCACACTTTGATGATACAGTGTGAGGACATGAACAGACACTATGTGCGCAGAAATCCCGTATATGATGACACGGTGTCCTATGAGGGTGTGTGAACGGGCAGTGTATGCATATACATATGTGAACGTACAGCATATGATGTCAGCGGGCCCTGGCTGTAGCGGCAAGGCGGGCACGGGCAACTTCCTGGACACGGGCCTGGAGAAGGTGCTCAAGTCTGACATGGTCAAGGACAAGGCCGAGGCCGCCGGCATCCGGGAGCCTGGTAACCGCCCCCCATCCCAACCTGACGGTTTGCTCATAGCGTACCAGTGCACCCACGGCTCTCCTCCCTGACTGTTTGCTCATAGTGTACCGGTGCACCCGTGGTGCGGCACCCCTCCCAGACTGTTTGCTCATAGTGTACCAGTGCACCCGCAGAGCGGCTCCCCTCCCAGACTGTTTGCTCATAGTGTACCAGTGCACCTGTGCCCCAGTCCGACATGGTCAAGGACAAGGCTAAGGAGGCCGGCATCGAGGAGCCTGGTAACCAACCCCCACCATCTTGAGTCCCCCAATCCCCACTGCTACCCCGCCCCCCCTTCCAACCTGCTACCACGCCCCACCCCCACCCGTGCTCCAGTCCGACTTGGTCAAGGAAACGACCACGGACATGCCCTGTCCCGGTAATTAACCCCGACCCATCCGGACTACTTACTCATAGTGTACCAGTGCACCCGTATTGATGTCCGACATCGTCAAAGACAAGGCCAAGGAGGCCGGCATCGAGGACCCTGGTAACCCACCCCAACCTCAATTTCAATTCTGTCAGATAATAGTCTAGGGTAACGTCATGTCAGTCATATTGGTGCTGTCAGTGTATATTGGTGCTTCAGATGTCAGCTCGATGTCACCCCAATATTCTGTTCCGCACGCGCAGTGGTGCGAAGGTATCCCGCGCTGTATGGCTATCCAGCCCTGGTAACCAAACCCATCCATTAAACCTACCATCCACATTCAACGTTTTCCCGCACTTACACCTGACTAACATCCAGTCGGCCTTCAACCTGACACACACGCAGGCCCCGCCGCCGAGAAGGCCGCCGAGCCGCTGGTCATCCAGGATGTCGGCGGCAAGATCACCATCAAGGCAGGGCTGCCTACTGTTTGATCACCGTTAAGTGCAGAGTATCAAGATATTCCATATCGATATCCAGGATGACAGTATCGTCACTGTCATCCCTCACATCGCTATTCCATATCCCATATCGATATCCAGGATGACCATGTCGATATGGTGGATCATGTCGATGACCCACATCCCATGTCGATATCCTATAATCTATATCGATACCCGTATCGATATCGATACCCATATCGATATCGATACCCATATCGATATCGATACCCATATCGATATCTCATTAACATCCGATTTCCGTATCGATATCCGATATCGATATTCGATCATATCTTGGAACTCTGTTGGAGTGGTTAGCGGTCCGGTCCGGTCCCGGCGCAGCTCGATCCCCGCGCGCTAACACGCTCCGGTCCCCGTGAGCTTGCGCGCAGGTCATTACAGGGGTCAGGGTGAAAGCCTGGTACCTCTTCATACACGCGGACGCGTCTCCCTCTCTTTCTCTCACACTACTTGAACATCG
>Ga0307489_10001369_pt1 | contig 15989 bp, 20 predicted proteins | sample SB12metaG_FD_202247 | JGI IMG/M metagenome (GOLD analysis project Ga0307489, IMG submission 202247) | Sea-ice brine microbial communities from Beaufort Sea near Barrow, Alaska, United States - SB 1.2 | ecosystem: Environmental > Aquatic > Marine > Coastal | place: USA: Alaska | collected... | reverse complement strand
ACCATAGCGCAGATACCCTTTATTTCCATAATTTGAACAGAGCTGATGTACATAAATTCGACTTGCGATTATACGAAAGCGATGACCTGAAAGCCTTAGTGGACGAGGTACTTCCAAACTGGAGCGCTGTTCTTGTATTTGAGAAAAACTTAGAGATGGAATATCACAAGGAAGATACGACTCGTATGAACGAGTTCGCTTATACTCTAGGCCATCCTACGCGTTAAGATCAATATTAAATTTATTTGAAATTTTTATCTGTGACTAATATAAAACAACGATGACTGCACTACCTAAGGGCCTTGTCAGCAAGGAAAACTTAAAATTTATGAGCGGTATCAAAACCTCTCGCACAAATCTACTTCCTTCGAATACATCTGGGAGCTTCAATCCTAAGGGAGCTAACCGAATCATCTTCCAAATTCCATCGTTCCCAAATTCGTTTATCAATACCAAGCGATCTTATATTCGTTTCAAAATTGTGTCTGAGAATAATGATGCCGCTCTAGCTGCCCCAACACTGCTCCCTTTCAAACGTATGATGCGTAAGTCTGGTCGTGACCAGGTTCTGGAGGATATTGATAGTTACGATATTCTCTGTCGCATCATGAACAATCTTAAAACTGAGGCTACTGTTAAATTAAAAAAGACAACACATAAAGATTCGCGAGTTGAACCCGATAAAGAATCTTATAAAATCGGAAAAAATTGTATACACGAATTGCACTCCGGTGTATTAGGGACTCATCAAGAATATCTTATCCCAGTGTCGGCAATGGCTGCTTCCTCTGGCGCTGCTTTTACTCTTGAACTATGGCTAGCTGATGTTGAAACAGTTTTGACTTTCAGTACTAACGGGACTGTTACAACCTCCTACAAAATGGAAGATGTCTCTTACGACATGGAATTAGTAGAAGTGACTCCTGAAATTATGAATGACATCAATACAGAGCTAAGCCAAGGGGCTCAGATTCCTCTACCTTATAATTCTGGCGTCAGTACAGTCAAGTCATGGGAAGTGACACTGAATTCAAAGCCAACATTTCAGAGTCTGCTATCAATGTAAATGCAATCTATTCCGTTATTCGCAATCAAAACGATGGGTCATCTGTAAAGCCTTCTGTTGATGATGTTGCACAACAGAAAGTGAACGATCCTTTCAACTTCGTAGGTGGTCGTTATAGGCTCGAATCTGGAGGGGCTAATGCTCTTACTATTGCAGGAGTTACCCCATCTTTCGTTAAACGCTATTCGTATCGCTACGGTTCAGTGTACTATCCTCTTGCTCCTGTTGATCTTGATGTTGATTCCACAGTGGCTCTTGAAAATATTATTGCTGGTTTTGAGCTTGAAGACAGAATGCCACTGATATCTGGACAAGTCCAGTTGAGCACTGGTGCCTATGTACCTCGTTACGAAGCTGGTGACTTCATGATTTGCCAGAATTTCAAAACTACAAACGATCCTCTTATTAACGGTCTGAACAGTGGCGCAACTGGCGCTCCTTTTGACCTTAATGTATCCTTTGGTGGTTCTCCAGTAAACAACCTGGAATTTGTATCGTTCGTTGAATCAACTAATGTTCTGTACATCTCTAAAGGGGGTGCCTCCTCGATGGTAGCAAAGTAAAATAATCCTTTTTTATAAACACAATGACATACACCGGGTTCAACACTGGATCTGATTATGCCTTTCACGAGACACCCCAACATCCTCTAGAAAGAATTCAACAGCGTAATGCAGCTTCTAATAATGACAATAACGAATCTGCTTTCGATAATATTTTTGAAACTCACCCTCAGAGTTCGGACAACTACATAAGACGTAAGCAACCCTCCGTTGGAATCGACAATAATAATAACCATCAACCTCTAGGAAATGCAATCGACACAATAACAGACACATCCGACTCTGAAGATGCAGAAACACATATACACAAACATCTCGAAGATAATATATTAGGAACACTCAAATCAAAGGCGGGGAATTTAATTGACTCCACAGAGATAGTGAAAGAATCATTTAATCAGCAAAAGTACAGTCGGTTGGCTAATGCTAGATATGATCACTTTAATTCTAACGGCGATGCAAATGCTGTTGAGAAAGGGCTGTCTAACACTGATTACGCTCATTTAGGATTAAAAGACTTTCATGTGGATAAATCTTTATCTACACTCGATAATGGGGTACTACATAATAAAATAACCGGGGAAACACATATCAGTTTTCGCGGAACCACAGATGATCTAAAAAAGACTGATCAGTTTTTAAGTGATTGGAATACGAATCGAAAGATAATGTTCAATCCAAAGGCGGCTGAGAACAGTACACGATTTACGGAGGCTAGTGCACAAACTGAGAAGGTAATTGCAAAATACGGTAAGAGATTTACTACTGTTTCTGGACATAGCATGGGCGGTGGTATCTCATCTTTAATTGGTCAAGAAAAGGATATTAGAGGATTCCATTTCAATCCCGCTATTTCACCCAAGCAAGTAAGTGATAACTCAAAGGGATTATTCGGAAAGAATATAGAAAAACAAGTAGTATATAAATCACATATGGATTTCGCATCACCTCTCGCTTAAACCAAACCTATTCGTAAGATTTTCAAAGTAAATCTGATTGGGACTCGCCCGGGGATTGATAACAGTATTGTAAAAACACACTCTCTTGATAATTTCGCAGCAAAAAGTGGCCTGAATGTCGAACGTAATACAATGGTTTCCTCTATGAAGAAAGGACTCGGCACTGGATTGTCGGTGGGAGCGCAGACTTATTTCCTCAGCCAAGACATCAAAGGTGATCTAAAAAACGAAAAACTGGATTCTTTATAAAGGTACCGATATCGGTATTGATGTAGCCAAAAATGCCGCTCAATTGGCAGGAGATGATGCGATAATGGCGGTTTCAGCAGGATTAGCTCCCGAGACATTAGGTTTGTCTGTTATAGCAGGTCTCGGCGCATCAGTGGTGTAAAACATGGGGACCGATGCTGTTGCATCTGTAAGCAAAAAAACAGTACATTCCAAAGCAATCAAACACGTAGCTAACAAACTCAAAGATGGGGTTGTAAATAGTGCTAATTATGTTGCAAATACAGCAAAAGATGACGCGAATGATGTTGCCCAGTGGTTTAAACATATACATTGGTAATATAAATTTCTCCACTTAGTGTAAATGACATTTATAAACATTCTGAATAAAAATCAGAGACCAAGGTTCACAGTAAACATAGACGATGAAACCACAGAAGACATAGGCCTCCCTGAAAAATCTCTAGGATTGATGAAATGATTAATTTGAATTCAACAGAAATATCTACCAATGCCGAAAAAATATCCACAACTGATGCTAATCTAGATTTAAAAGCAAACCTCGGCGATTTAGAAGCACTCTCATCAGACGTAGATAATAAACTAGGCCTTAAAGTTGATACAACTTCGTTATCTGAGTACGCTGCAAGCACTAATACGACTTTAGAGTCTTTGGCCTCGACTTTCGTCTCTACAAATACTACAATGGTACAAACTATAAATCAACTTCAAACAGTTGTTTCAACTAAGGCTGAAGCCAATCAGTTGAATAATTATACCTTGAAAACCGACCCCATTTTTAACATGAGTGACATTGCGAACAGTTTAACATTCAAAGAGGTGGTAAATACGTATTCACCTGCAGGAAATGATGGTACTGATGGAATTGACGGCGTTGACGGAAACAACGGTTCTGATGGAATAGACGGAAACAACGGTTCTGATGGAATAGACGGAAACAACGGAATTGAAGGCCCTCGTGGATATACGGGCCAGAGGGGTGCTGCTGGCGAAGCTGGCGAGGACGGCAAAGACAGTACAACACAAGGCCCTCGTGGATATACGGGCCAGAGGGGAGCGAGAGGGGCTCAAGGAAATAACGCTGGGCCCAACCCAACATTCGATAACGTGACTGTAAATGGAACTTTTAATTGTGGAAACTCTTTAAAAAATAATGGATATACAACGTTAAGATCAAACGGTATTCAGCTTAACTATTTTGATCGCGAAATTCCTGAAATAGGTCGAAAATTCACAGGTATCATTGTTCTCTCTGCATTGGGAAATGATAAGTCTTCAGGCGTGTTTTCAGTAGCGAACAATAGTTACAGTGTGGGTGGCGTTATAAAAACGCTATCGATCCAAAGTGATTACTCAGATGGAAAAAGAAATGTTGGATTAAAATATGTCAACGGTGAATTAAAAGCCACCAAATATAATACAGGCAATTATGAACGCTACGCGGTTTCTTTCTATGGGTACCATTAAATTTTGAAATGAATATATTATTTATATATAACAAAGAACTATGTTGTATGCCCACATTGAAAAAGAAACGAAATGTGCTGTTGATATCCTGACTGAGGAACAATATAAGCTTTGTATGCAATTCGATTTGGATACAGATGTATTCCTGGTTCTTCCTGATGCATTGAAAGATGTTGGTCGGGGGATTCGTCAATACAAACTGAATGAATCCGAAGACGGGTTGATATTTTGTGATGAACTCGCAGAGAAGTTTAAACAAATGGCTTTATACGCGGTAATTAATACTTATCGCTGGGAGAGGAATGTTTTGCTTAAATCAACTGACTGGACCCAAATGGTTGATGTAAATTCAGATGACGGTTGGAAAGAGTATAGGCAGTATCTGAGAGATTTCCCCGACACGTTTAAACCTGATCTAAATGATAAAGGTGATCTCAAGATACCGTTTAATCTACCGCATACTTTGGAGGAGTATAGAGAGCTGAGTGATCGTTAATATAATATTCATACATCATCACATGGGGCCACTTTAACAAGCAACTGTGCATAACAGAGAACGAATACCTTAAGGCCAAATAAAATGTACACATAATTAAATGACAGTCAAGGGATTATTCCAGTGCAATCCAAAAAGAAAAGTACATGACGAGTACTATACTAGGAAAAGCGCGTGGGAAGATATACAAGACTACATCCCACGTGATAAAATTATCTGGGAGGCATTCATGTTAGATGGAAACTCACCGAGTGCTGACCACCTCACTGATCTCGGTTTTAATGTGGAGTGGAGTAAGGAGGACTTCTTTCTGCAAGCAAAGAGGGAAGGAACTACTGTTGTTAGCAACAGTCCGTTCAGTTTTTTAAAAAAAGTGTTTCAACACTTGAAACAAATAGATCAACCGTTCATCTTGTTATGTCCATCTACTTGCATCCATACCAAGTACTTTTACGAGCTGTTTAAAGACGAGAAGATACAGCTCATAATCCCGAGCACCAAGCGACACTTTGATAAGTACGTAGATGGGAAAAGGGTTGAACAAAAGGATAACTGCAGTTTCTATACGCTGTACATCTGCTGGCAGATCGGACTCGAACATGATGTGAATTTCATAAGGTAAGGGTCTATTTTTTTATTTTTTTTATAGGGGTCTTCTCGATAAGACGCTTCTGACTGTTCTTCTGTTGGTGTCATCACTTCAGTGCGAACATGATCTCCGACGAAGACGACGACGAACCGCTTCCTTCTCAGAACGACACGACTGCTATTGAAACGACTGCTATTGCAAAGACTCCGTACGAACATCATGGTTTCGTAGACGTAAAAACTTGGGATGATTCGCTCGTTAAGAAGGCCGAAACAGAATGGCATCTAAACAACCTTCACCCGAGTATACCAACCTTTGGAATAAAGAAGAAAACAAGTTCCGCAACATGGGAATCAATGCCTATCACAACAAGAACACATCGTTTCATTTGAAAGCACTTGCAATGAAAGAGGTACGTCTGCTGGAATACGAGGCTATTTCCCATGCAAAAAAGAAGCGAGGAAAACGACCTGCCTGCTCCTGCTTTTGATTCATGCCCGATCTACACTTTTGAGGAAGTAGCTGTTCAGCCGCCTTCTTCAAAGAAGGCCAAGAAGGAGCCCGTGAAATACAGGTTCTGGAAAACCGCAAGAAAATGAAAGAAGAACTTTCAGCAAAGACCGCCGACACGGCTGGAGCAAGTCAAGTGTTTGATCCAGATGATTATTAAATTTGCTAACTTGCTAAGGAGAGGCTTATCGTTGTCAATAAGAATCTGTCTGTAATTTGCGTTGGGTAATTTGTCCGGGATCCAGTTGGGGATTTTCCGACATTTTTTTTTGATCATTTCCCGCACCTTTTTCACACATCTCTCAAACCTTTCCACACATACCCCGGACCTTTGGACACATTCAAACGCACTTTGTTACGCGTCGGGAGCGCGCAATAGCGATGCGACATAGGTGGGAATTTTTGTGAACTTTTCCCGGGAATTTATTTTTTATATGAATTTTCCGAGAAGTTCTTTTTTGAACTTTTCCCGGCTAGTTTCTGTGAGTGTGGTGGGTGGTCTGTGCAAAAGTGGACTACCCCTACCCCCGAGTGCCCGTCTAAGGCCATAAATTGAATGGGGATTTCAGACAGGAATCCCCACTTTTGGGTTGATGGTCGCAGTTTCGGCGAAAGTTGAATGGGGATTCTGGCAAAATCCCCATTTATTTTCTCCAAATTCGGCAACTCGCAAAGTAGAAACGCACTTTCTACTCGCCGAGGTAGAAAACAAAAGTAGAAAATAGCCAATCAGAGCGCCCCGTTCGGCAGCCACGTCAAATAACGTCAGAAGAGAAGGCTGCCGCTGCCGAGCGGGGAGCGCATTCATGTGTGAGACTGTGCCCCGCGGCTTCGCCGCCCCGCGCCGTCGTCCCCGCGCTCGTCTTCTCCAGGACGCGCCGCCCCCCCGCGCGCGTCGTATCCCTCCCGCGCGCGTCATCGTCGCCCCGTGCGTCGCCCCCCCCGCGCATCGTCCCCCTCCCTCATCGTGGCCGACGGCAACAGAAACCAAAAAAGATACAAGCGACGCAAGGGGGACGACGACGCGCGCGGTGGTGGCAGCGTAATGTTGGTCACGACGCGCGCGCGGGCACGATGCGGGGGGCGACGCGCGCCGGACGACGACGCGGGGCACAGCCGCACACAGAGTGTGCTCCCCCCATCGGCCATCTCCCTGCGCGAACAGTAGTCGATCTCGACGTTTGGACTTTCCAAAGTGTTGACAGCCAATCAGGAAGTCCGTATCAAGAATCCCCATTCAACTTTCGCCCGAACGTGCAAGGCTTCGAGTCAATAAATGGATGATTTTCTACTTTTCGGCGAGAATCTCAAGGATCTAAAATCCCCATTCAATTTATGGCCTAATAGTGATTTCGACATTCTCAGATCGTCGGTTGATCGTATGGGCAAAATGGGGGGGGGTCCCGTAACGGGGCCCCCCGGACCGACCACTATCTGTTCCGGCCGGACATTCGAACGAGTTGCAACTCCCGGATCAGATCCCCTTTCTACGGGACTCATGTCCCTGTAGGTCCTGAACTGGACCGGCAAAGCGGGACATTTGTCGACACCGAAAGCGAAATCAGAGCGAAACGATTACCTGACTGTTTGCCTAGAGGGAGGAGTCAAATTGATGTTGCACTTTGCAAGAGAATCTTGATTTCGAAACTCGAAGTCCAAGGAAGGAGGCAAATCACTTCGATTGAAGCGGCCGGTCGGACTGATCGCACGAGTGACCTCGCGTATGGGCAGACAGACAGAAATCAATTTACTTTCGGTGTAGTCCGTCCATGTCCCGGTTTGCCGGTCCAGTTCAGGACCTACCCTGTGTCGTAAAAAACAAACCATACGGCAGTTCAAATGGCCTGATTCGTATGGCGTAAGGACAGCGATCTGGTATCGACAGCGCCATTATGACGCCGTCGATACCAGATCTCTGACCTTGCGCCATACAGAAAGGGGGATTTTCTTACGATACACTGGCCTGAGTCCCGTAGTTTGACGAGTCACACTCCCGAACTCATTTCACTAAACGACAGGGGGATGTTTTCAGTATTAGCTCTATCCACTACGAGTAGCCCTAAGCCCTGCGCCCAGTTTCCGACCTGGGCAATGGCATGGGGGTTATGCAAGTCAGGGGGCCGTGGTCCAAGGGCCGGGGCGACGCCGTGGTGCAGTGTCTTGCCGGGTGTGAGTAGTTCCACTTACTGCACACGCTATTTCTCTTGTGATTTGTACACCAATGCCTCTAGAATCGTGTTCTTCAAGGTCGAATAGATTATCGATCCAGGCCTCCTCGTCTGCATTACGTGCAAAAGAAACAAGCTCGTCATCATTGCTCTGTCTAGGAGAGATGGGGCCATTGTTAGTCACTGATGAAAGTGTCACAGAAGGTGGTGTGTTTTCAGCTACTGACGGATTTGAGAAACGAATCATCACACCGATAGAGACAAACTTGACGAATGTTTTGCCAAAGGCTTGTTAGGATTTTTGAGAATGGAAGCGTAGGTCAGTTGGGGAGTTTCTCCTGCATGTTTCTCACCTTCATAAATCTCAAAGAAAAATGCTTATTCCAGTCATGATGGCGGCCGCGACGGCGTGCGCGCAGGGGTATCCAAGCAGTCCCCACATGTGGCAGGAGCATGTCGCCTTGTCCAGGTCCACGGTGTGGCGGACGTTCCGCATGTTCGCCGTACCAATGACGAACGCCGATAACTCGGAGGTCTTGCCGACAGTGTACTCATTCGCGCGCGCCGCGTTGTGCTCGTACTTCTCGTGGATGTCGTTGATCAGCGGCTGGCGCGAGTCCACCAGCTTCTGCACCATCGCGCGAGCCTTCGCCACCACGAGTATCTGCTCCTGGGCGATGTGGTCGAGCATCCCAAGCGGGTGCATGAACCGCGCCTCGAGGTAGGGCCTGGTACACTATGTGTTGCGTGACAAGGCGAGCAATATCTGCCAGGGACGACGTGGCCAGCACCGGTACACTGCCGGGGCGCGTCCTTGCGTGGACCTGGGCTGCGCGGCATCGGGAGCGCGTTGAGGGAACAGCCCGCCGCTGTTGTCCGGGGTGTAGAGCCGTCGCAGATGTCGCTCGCCACGTCATAGGACGCCACGTGCGTCAGGGGATGCAGGTGGAGGTCGCGGCGGCGAGCCTGCACCGCCCCGCCCCACCCCGCCGCGCCGCCGCGCACACGGGAAACGAGTATTCAAACAGCGTGTTGAAGACGGGCGGGCACTTTTTGCTTGTCCCTGCCGCGGTGCGGCGTTTCGTTTGGTCCTTGAGGGCCGCCGCCTCGTCGTCGTCGTAGCCGCAGCCGGCGCACTCCGCAACGTGGTGGCACACGCCACGCCGCCCGCCACCACAGCACCACCCACCGCAAAACCAAACGCGGGGTTTCGAGGCATGGCGGGCGCGCGCGCGTCGGACGCGGTCGCACTGTGGGACGCCGCCAACACACGTGCGAACATGAGTGGGCGCTGGGTACCCCTGAACACGACGCGCGGTTGCGAAGGCGACGCTTGCGGCGAAGCGACGCATGGTGGCCGCCACGGATAACGTGGCCGCCGCGGATGGTGCGGCTTTCAAAATGGTGTGGTGTGCCCACTTTCGAGTACAAACGTACGGAGCTGACCCCCTGGCTACCTGGAATGCTTCGGACTGGATCGATTCTAACTCATGGTGAAGATTTCCACGACTTCTGCGAATCCGACCCTGTTCTGCGACGGAAAATTTCGTTCCTGTTTAGCAAAAATCCGCCATATCCGGCGGATCTGCGCATACGACGCTCCAAATTATATCATACGTGGAGACAGTGGGGTGGGACCATCACTGTGATTAGCTGAGACTGAGCCGTCACTGTCATTGGACGAGAGACTGACTGCCGTGACTGTGATTGGCTGAGAGACTGCCTGCCTGTTGCGCATCCGGTGAAAGGCTACCACAGTAGTGGCTGACTTTGAGTTCGTTGGCATTATATACCGTGCGAGGTATGTCTCTCGTCGGAGAGGACGTTGGCTGTTTGGTCAGGTGATTTTGCAGGCGTAAGGCTGTGTGGTCAGGTATTCATTTTGGTGTGAAGTTGGTGGCTCAACGAATGCCCCACGTAATAAGATAATTGCCAGGTTGTGAAGCCGTGGATAAAATCCTGAAAGTAAATCTTACGTTGGGCTTCTGAGATACAAATGCTATGTACTTGTTTAGCGTACTCGACGCGCGCCGCGCATCATGAAGAATGGGTACTGCTGGAATGTGAGCAAACAGCCAGGTCGCGCCGCGAACGTGTACCGATACGCTATGAACAAACAGTCGGGTGGCGCCACATGCCGATCACGCATCCGCGTCCCCTGGCTCCTACTGGTACACCATGAGCAAACAATCAGGATGCGCCGCGCAGCGGTCACGCGTCCACATCCTCCCGCTCCGCGGCGAGCGCCGCCGCACAGTGCCATCCCTCAGTAATTTTCTCAGCTTAGCAACCGATTACATCTCAGTAATCGAATATTGTAAATAAATATGTCATGTAAGAGCCGTGCAAGGATGCGTGGCGCCGATATAGGTTGTGTCAGCGTATTTCTGAACCGCAACAGTGGAGAGCCCCTGGTTGAAACACACCATATTCGAGGCATCTTCGCCGACGCCGACACGACGATCATTCACCACGTATTAATATGGTGCGTCACCCAAAAACACGGCGCGCAATGGCGTTGGCGTCGGCGAAGATGCCACGAAGATGGTGTCTCTGGCCACGAAATCATGCCACCTTAGAAAAAATATGACAGTCTTTACCTGGCGGAACCCTGTCGCAACCTGACGATCTATTCACTGGCGAATTCTGTCGCAGCTTCATAAAGTCCGACTTTCTTTTACAATAGCAGCTCAGTAAACTAATCTCTCAACCAATCAGACGAGGGCCTTCAACCCCTAACAAGGGGCGGGGACCAGGGTCGAGCAGTAAGCCCTGCCGCAGCACGGTTGAACTTCTCGAGCTGTGCCCCGTATGGCCCCTCTGCCACCGCGGATTCGCTCAGGATATCCCACACCGCCACCTCACCCTTGGACCCCGCGCAACCCACGAGGTAGGGCCACTGAGAACGACAACTTGAACCCATGTCAGAGCACGATTCACCTTCAGGGTGGATGCTCATACGGACGGGCAGACTCGGTTCGTCCAACAGACAGGTCTGAGTCGTTGTTCTAACAACCTCCCTGCCACGAGGTAGGGCACCGAGGACGCGAACCCGGCGGTGAACACTGCGCCGATCGCCAGGGGCTTAAACTTCTCCACTTTTCAGCACAACGTGAGCAATGTTTGTGGGATATATCGGGCTGCGTCACAGACGAAATCGGCTCAGGTTGAGCCGATGAGTTGACGAGTGCCAGCCCCTGCCGATCGCCGGTTGGTTCTGTGCCACCATCTTGGGCTTCCCCCCCGTGATGTCCCACAGCTTGAGCACCTTGTCGGTGGAGCACGTGATGAGCAGCGACGGGGCGCCGGGCAGAAGGGTCACTGAGAACAACGCTCGAACGGTGATCGAAGCATGACATATACCTTCAGGGTGGGTGCTATACAGAAGCGTAGACACGGTTCGTGTTGGCCGACCGACCTATGAGCATTTACCCATATCCCGGTTCTGTCTATCGTCCATCCAACGTTGGTCGAGACGTTGTGCTCAATTACACCCCTGCCGGGGCACAGGCTGAGCGCGGTGGTGGGCTTTTCGTGCGCCAACAGCTGGAACACTGGCTTGGAACCGCCGCCAGTGCGCGTGTCCAGGCACAGCACCAAGCCGTCCTCGCTGGACACTAAGATCTGCGTTGCCTCCCCCAGGCAAGAGGGTCATTGAGAACCAGGTTTCGAATGACGCTCGGAACATCATTTACCTTTAGGGTAAGTGCTCATACGCGCGGACACAGTTCTGGGTGGCTGCCGGCTTATGAGCTCTTACCCACATCCCGATCCCGAGTCAGGTTTACGATCGATCCAACGTCGGTCGAGACGTTGTTTTCAATAATCCCCCGGCAGGGCTGGGTACTTGCGTTGTTGTCACTTTGCACTTTACTTGGGCACTGTGGTTTTGTCACCTTGCACTTCACAGGGTACCCCCCTGCCAGGTTCCACACCGCGCACTCCACGTCGGCGCCCACGTCCCACTTCATCGCCGCCTTCCCTGGCGCACGCACGTCCACCACGCATACCGCGTGCTAGAGCCTTGCCATCATGTAAAGGGATGTTTACCGAGTGTTTCGGGGGTGTTTACGAGGTATGTCGAGGGTACTTAGTGGGTGTTTGGGAGGGCTGTATAAAGGGTGTGTAGCGGGTGTGTAGGGGGTGTTTGTGGTGTTCACATGTGTTTACGGGGTGTCGAGGGGGTTGCAGGGGCACAGCGTCGATGGCCTCGCCGTGTGGTCGAATCCACCGGTGAGAAGCACGGGCGCCTCCGCTGGGTTCCACTCCACGGCCTGCACCTTGCCGCTGTGGTGCGTCAGCACGTGCTGCGTAGCCTGGCAGGAGGGTCATTGACAACAACATCTCGAACGGCCCGCATGACTTTACCTTCAGGATAATTGCTCATACAAACGTGCGGACACGGTTCGTGGCGGAGTACTCGGCCTGACCTATTAGCATTTACACACGTCCCGAATAACATTTCTGGTCATCGTCGATCCAAAGTCAGCAGTTGTTCTCAATCACACCCCTGCCTGGCGCGTGACGTCCCACACGCGCACGGTCTGGTCGGCGGACGCGGAGGCCAGCACGTTACGGAACTGACTGTTCCACGACAGGCCCGGCAGCAGGGGCTTACATTCGTCCACTTATCAGATCAACGTAAGTGATCACTGTGTGTGGGATGCGTTGGGTGGCTTCAAGGTGGGCTGGGACAAAAACAGCTCAGGTTGAGTTGAGAAGCGGACGAGTGGAAGCCCCTACCCAGCACCGCGTCCGTGTGGCTGTCTCCCTGCAGCGCCGGTTTGTTCAACGCCACATTTTTCTTTTTTACATTTTTTCTGCCCTTTTTGGACCCCTTCCCCTCGAGTTTGTTCTTGGGCTTACCGTCCGCGTCCTCCTCCTCCTCCTCCTCGTCCGAGCCGGCGCCAGCAATATCCTCCTGATAGGGCATGGCGGACATTGCTTGCCACGTCACAGGTTGGTGCCTAACTCAAGACAGGAGTGTTTGAAATGAGATGTATAACGTGGCAGGCAACATCCACAGGCCCTACCTCTTGATCGTACCCGCCCAGCAGGGGCTTTCACTTGTCCATTTTTCAGCTTGATGTGAGCACTTTTTGTGGATCACGCTGGGTGATTGAAGAATTTGAGTAACAAAAACGGCTCAGTCTAAGCTGAAAAGTGGATCAGGGAAAGCCCCTGCCGCCCAGCGTGACCACGGGCTCCACGGAGTCTATGACGTCCAGGTCCCAGATCTCGATGCCCGGGGGTAGCGGCGTTGAAACTGCAAGCAAAGTTTGAAGGCAGTTCATCATATTTTACCTTCGAGAGCGGAGACCAAGCGCGGCCAACCGGGTCAACCTGCACCGCCCTACCAGGCGCAGGTCTCACGCAGGTCTAACCAGGGTGTATCAGGGGCGTGATAAGGGTGTATTGGGGGTGTATCACGGGTAAGTCAGGTGTGTACTAGGGGTGTGATTGGGGTGTATTGGGGGTGAATTAGGGGCGCACCGCCCTACCTGGGTACATGGTACCCACGGCGACGCAGTTCGCGTGCCCGCCGTCGGTGCCGTTGATGGGGCAGTCAAGCCACGCTGGAGCGGCGCAAGTTGCAAGTGAACGCAGAGTTTGAAAGCGATTCGTCAGATTTTAGCTTCCATAGCTGAAACCAAGCGCGATCAACCTGGGGTTAACCTGGGGTCAACCTGCACCGCCCTACACTCCTAAACACCCCCAAACCACCCCATTAACCCCCCTAACCACTGCCTATACGCCCCCTACCATGCGACGCAGAGCGGGAACGCGGGTAGCAGCAGGTCATGGTGGCAGTATAGGTTGGACTCCTCGTTGCCGTTCACGCCGGGCTCCTCGTACACGTACACATCGAGGTACGGCCTTGCGGATATTGTTCGCCACGTCATTCTACGCAATATGAACCCTCGTATCTTGAGGGAATTGGCACCCCATGACGCAGCAAGCAAGGTCCACTACGCCCTACCTCCAGGTGGCTGACGTCGTCGTCGGTGCGTGCGGCGAGCAGCACGAGGTCCGTCGCGCGCATCGTGAAGTCGTCCGGGAAGCAGGGGCTTACAATCGTCCACTTTTCCACCGTAAGCAAAATTTGTGAAACTCGTTGTGTGCTTTTAGGGGAAAAAACGGTTGAGCCGACAACTGGACGAGTGGAAGCCCGTGCCGGGAAGTCCTCGTCCTCCTCGTCTTCCAATTCCTTCACCGTCATGTACGGGTCGTCGTCGTTGGTGTCGTGAAACATGGAGCGCCCGCCGCCAAACTGAAGGGGTGCAAGTTGAGCGTGAAACCAACGTTTGAAAGCGGTTCATCATATTCTAGCCTCAATCGCTGGAACCAAGCGCGGTGGGGTCAACCCAGACCATCCTACCAAACAGCCGCGCCGCATTGACGTCCGCGACGTCCTCCTCGTTGTCGTAGTTATCCACGTTGCAGGGGCGCAAGTTGACATTGAGAGCAAAACTTGAAAGCAGTTGCCTCTCAGTTCAGATTCAAGCGCTGAGACTTCGAGACTAGGCGGTTTCAACACGGGTTGAACCGGTTTCAACTTGCACCGCCTTACCATGTCCAGCCCCGCCAGCGCATTGTCAATGGAGGCGGCGCGAAAGGCCTGGAGGATATTGCTTGCTACGTCATCCAACGCACTTTGAACCCTCGTCTCTTGCGACTAAATGGCACCCTATGACGTGATAATCAGTATCCGCGAGGGCCTACCGGCGCCGATGTGCGCCGCCTTTGCCACCGCCGCTGCACGCCGCGCAGCCTTCTTACCCGCGGCAGCGTCGACCCCCTCCCCCGCTTCCTCATCCTCGTCGTCCTCCTCGTCCGTTGCGCGCTCATCCTCCCAATCCCCCTCGTGATCGTCCTCCTCGCTGTCGTCGTCGCTGTTGTCAGCGGCGCGGCGCATGTTGCCCATCCCAACCGCAACCTCGACGCTCGCGGCGACCTCCGCAAGTTCATCCTCGGGCGCGTCCGCCTTGCAGGAGGGTCCACCGTGAAAACAACGACGTTGAACGGACGAAACACCGAAGTCGGGCCGAGGTGCACGCATACGACGGTCTGAAGTACACAACCACGAACCGAGCCCCGCGTCTGTATGAGCATCCACCCTGAAGGAAACTCGTGCGGGCTCGTCCGCTGTGCGCTCGAGACTTATTCTATTTACCCCCTGCCTTGGTCGGCCGCTCGGCCGCCACGCCTAGCGGCAACCACGTTATAGCGGAGATCATCTGGCCGGTCTATAACTCGTCGGGGCGGGGCAGCGGGCGGCGGACGCGGCGGGCGGGAGGGGCGCAGGGCGGCGGGGAGATAAAGCGGCGGCGGCGGATGCCCCGGCGGTGGCGAGAGGGATTGTCGAGGGCGGCGGCGGCGAGGGGTGGTGGCGCGTGTGTTGTGGTCGGCGGCGGCGGCGCGACATACACCAATTTCGGAGCCCGCCCATACACAACGGGCCGAAATCGACTTGCTTCGCATAGTTTTGGGGGGGGGATTCCGGTAAATAAGGATTTGTCCCTTTTCAGGAGTTAACTCGTCGAATCTGAAAATCCACCTGTAAAGCGCAACACACGCGACACGCCGTCATAATCGAAAATTATTTGATGACAGTTAAGGGGGAAAGATAGCAATTAAACTCGTCAATTAGACCGGGAATCCAAAACCCCTCGGCACAGGCAAATGGGACAGGGGCCGAAAGTCTGACGAAACTGCGCTGACACGGCAGCCGGATTCCGCCCCTAACCACCCCGAATGTACGGCGGGTGGGAAGCGCGGCAACGTTGCTCACGCGACGCCGCCGCGTCTACGATACCAGTCAACACCCAAGGAACGCGGCCAGCGCTCGCTGGTGCGTTTTTACGCCGGCGTTCGCCCGTGACCCCCCTCCCCGTGCCATGAGATGCTACCTCTAGGACGGG
>Ga0307489_10001368_pt1 | contig 16000 bp, 10 predicted proteins | sample SB12metaG_FD_202247 | JGI IMG/M metagenome (GOLD analysis project Ga0307489, IMG submission 202247) | Sea-ice brine microbial communities from Beaufort Sea near Barrow, Alaska, United States - SB 1.2 | ecosystem: Environmental > Aquatic > Marine > Coastal | place: USA: Alaska | collected... | reverse complement strand
TAACCATACTCGTCTTATTGTTTTAGCTGGAGTTTTGCTTGTTTTCGATTTATACCGTTGGCCTAATTACTCTTGTCTATCTAGGTGTGCTGTTTGCTATTGCATTTTATGGTAATAATAATGAATCTAAGCTGCTGCTGACAAGGTGGCTATTTCCATTATTTTTGCATTACTAATTGCACTAGCGGACATATACTATTGGATACAACTCAGTTTTTCACCAACAGCTTTGCTCTATTTATGCTGGCTAGAATGGGTATACATTTCTTCTTAAATTGGCTGAATATCGGTGGCCATGAGCAATTTAAAAATCTCAATGAATGACCTATTAAAGCTGTGTCGCTGCATTATTCCTAAACACCTCGCCAAAGTGTTTTCTGATCGCGTGTCGTCGTCAGATGCTGTTAATTTAGCTTATGTCAAACGGTTGTTTCTTGCTCATGCAAAAAGGCTACTGTCATCACATGTGGCGAATACCAGTGTTCGCATGCTTCTTGCCACAATTTCAATTAAAAAAAAGAACTTTACCAACACAATGGATTGAACAAGGTTCACCAACTTTTCAATTCAATCATAAGTGATTACAATCCTAGATTGCACATATTTTCTAAGGAATCTTTGTAATGAATTCGGATTTGATTTTAATCACGTTGAATCAAAAAAATATCGCGATTTAGTTAACCAACTAGCGCACCTTCTTTACTAATTAATACTGTCGTTAAATCATTATAATAGACGTTTCCACTTCAACAAAAACGACTGTTTGTTAAAGCTTTGGAACCAATTTAATAGCACCTACAACGACTTTGATATTCATAGGTATTGCGCTTAACAATGCTATTTTAGGATTACTCTCATCTAACTTATACACTGGATTTACTGCCAAAAAAGCGTTAAACACTTGCATAACTTTACCATTAAGCAAGCCTAAATTACCGGAAAAACGAGCTGCGTTGATACTTGAGTCGAGCAGTTTTATGTTACGTAAAAAAATGGCTTTTTTCTCATTATCGTAAAAAGGACGGCCCTCTATCTGTAAGCTTAAACGTATTGAATACTCCAACAAAAACGCATTCACTATAGCGCTTGAATCAACACCTAGCAAAACCACATCACGATTATTCGGACCAATATTTACGCTTAAATTATTTACTAAAAATTTAACCGGTAGGCCTCTTAAGTCTATTTCTTCTCTTAACTTTGGTAGTTGTTTCGTCAATACAGACTCTAACTGTGAGTTTGTAAATGAATAAACAGATAAGCCCTGGGTGCTGCTGCATGCAGTTAAAAATAAAGCAGTGACAATCAGTAAGATTCTCATACAAAACCTTTGTATTGGATAAACAGAATTAATAGAAAAACATCGATTTTGTATGGAGTAGTAGCAACTAATGTTTTGTTATCTTCAATTAAACTAATGCAAGCACCTGCAATTATATATTTATTTTTGGCAGCATCTTACTTTTCAAACTCCAATTATAAACTCCCACCTTTATCATTCTCTATTGCCACATCAAGTCTTTTAAGCAAATCGGCTCTCGCCTTTAACTTCGTATTATAGTGAGCTCTCATGTCTAATTTTGTCATAGTTTGCGCAATAAAGTTAACTGTTGGCAAAAATTCAGATTCACTCACTACTTTATCCAAGAACCCCATAGTAATAGCGTCTTGCGGCGATACCATTTCAGCCAAAATGACACTGCGATTAAAGAATACAGGTGCTAAGCGACCTCTAGCTAATTCAACACCTGCATCATGCATACTCATGCCGATAGCAACCTCGTTTAACCCTATTTTAAAGTCACCGTCAACGCCTATCCTATAATCGGCAGAAAGCAGTAAAAATGCACCTTTTGCGACAGCATGGCCAGGGCAAGCAACTAATACCGGAAACGGAAATGAGAGCAGCCGTCTAGATAAAGTCGAGCCTTTCTCGACTAACTGCATCGCGGCGCTCACACTTTCTCTCATCACGTTTAAGTCATATCCACCAGACAGCATACCTGGTTTACCGGTGATAACAACAACCGCTTTTGCCTCTTGTGCTTGGTCGAGGGCTTTGTTCATTTCCTCAATAACTTGATGGGAAATTGCGTTCACTTTACCGTTTTGAATGGTAATGGTTGCAACCTGATTTTCAATTTGAATAGCAACAACGTTAGTCACGTGTTTCTCCTAATACTTACGTCTGAGTATTTAATGTAATGTTGAATACAATTTCTTATTAATCTATCAAAATTTAACTCTAAGCAACATTGTAAATTTACAATAAAGTGTTTTTTCTTAAAAAGGCATTCATAGAAATTGAGCGTTGGCGCAAACTGCACACTTTTTAATTGGCCCCGCAGCGAAGAATATTACAGGGCAAACTCTGATATTAGATGGTGGCTGGACAGCCAGGTAAACAAGTTTATAAATTTACGCTTGCAAGTCGCTGTCAATTGGGTAAAAGTTACAGCATAAAAGAACAATAATTATCTGAGAACAATTAATGAGTTATTTAACCGTTGGCTTGATTGGTAAAACAGACCATGAAGGCAGTCGGGTCAGCCTCAATGCACTTGTTACCGAATTAAAACAACGAAACTGCACTATTTTGGTCGAAGCACGCATAAAAGAAGAACTCGACGATCGTTCTTTGGAAATCTGTGACCTCGATACTATTGGTGAACGTGCAGAACTAGCGATTGTTGTTGGTGGTGACGGATATATGCTTGGTGCAGCGCGGGTTTTGGCTAAATATGACACTGATGTAGTTGGTGTCAATCGCGGAAACTTGGGGTTTCTTACAGACATTAATCCAGAAGACATTAGCCGCCAAATTGCGCATATATTTGAAGGTAATGTTTATCGAGAAGCTCGCTTCTTATTAGAAGCAAGCGTATTTAGAAACGATGAGCATCAAGATACCAATTCAGCAGTAAATGAAATAGTACTGCACCATGGAAAAGTAGCTCACATGATGGAGTTTGAGCTATATGTCGACGACCAGTTTGTTTTTAGTCAGCGCTCAGATGGATTAATTATAGCAACACCCACAGGGTCAACAGCTTATTCTTTATCCGGTGGCGGCCCTATTTTAATGCCGCAATTAGATGCCCTTACACTTGTTCCTATGTTTCCGCATACTTTAAGCAGTCGACCTATTGTTGTAGATGCAAATAGCGAAATAACCTTAAAAGTGTCGAATGTTAATACCGATAATCTACAAGTAAGTTGTGATAGCCACAGTGTAATTTCATTAATGCCCGGTGACGAAGTACGTATTCGCAAAAACCCCGATAAACTCCATTTGGTGCATCCACCAGACTACAACTATTTTAATGTATTGCGCACTAAACTCAATTGGGGCAGTAAACTCTACTAATGTTGCAACATATTGAGAGACTACAAAGGATAGCAACGGCAAGTGAACGTCTTGTTATCGGCCTGATGAGCGGTACCTCGCTTGATGGACTTGATATTGCTTTATGCAGAATATCAGGTCACGGTCGGTCGACAACGTTACAGTGTGAAAAATTCACTTCCGTTGCCTATACCAAAAAGCTCAAACATGCTGTCCAACAGGTATTTGCAAAGCAAAGTGTGTCCCTAGATTCACTTTGCTTGTTGAATGCTCAAATAGGTATTTTGCATGGCAATATGGTTAACCAAGCGTTAATTGACTGGAATATACCCAATAGCAGCATCGACTTAATTGCGAGTCATGGCCAAACTATCTATCATCGACCGTCATCGTTTCATCAAATCACAAACCAACCAAATAGTACATTACAGGTTGGTGATGGCGATCATATCGCAGCTCTCACCGGAATAATCACGCTCAGTGATTTTCGTCAAAAACACGTAGCACACGGAGGCGAAGGCGCACCTCTCGCAATTTACGGAGACTATTTATTGTTAAGCAGTGAGCATGAGCATCGCACACTATTGAATATAGGCGGCATTGCAAATATCACCTACCTGCCCTCTAACGCTTCGTTTGGTAATATCATCTGTTCGGATATTGGCCCTGGTAACACCATCATGGACGCACTTGCCAGAAAGCATAGCGACGATGATTTCGATAACGACGCTAATATAGCTATACAAGGACGTATAAACGTATCATTACTTACGCATCTATTACAGCATCCTTTTATTCAGTTACCCTGGCCTAAAACTACTGGGCCAGAAACCTTCAATCTTGATTGGTTCTCATGCCAATTAGAAATAATGGGTTTGCAAAATTTAAGTGTGCCCGATCGAATGGCTACATTGAACGCCTTCACCGCGCATTCTATTGCCAATACTATTAATCAGTTACCCGAATTATCAACGGTTTATGTAAGTGGTGGAGGTGCTCATAATCCACTTTTGATGGATACCATTTCTACCTTACTTACTAGGCCTATATTTTTGACTAACGAGTTAGGTATTAATACAGATGCAAAAGAAGCTATCTTGTTTGCCATACTAGCAAATGAATGCGTCGCCGGCGACGAACATGCTTTTTTAAACGACAAAACTAACCAACCCAATGTCAGTATGGGCAAGCTGTCATTTCCTTCCTGAGCTCGCTTGAGAATCGTGTTACTTACAAACAATAATTTAGACTTTTCATAAAAACTGATCTTTACACTGTTTGAAACACTGTATATATTACCAGTGTTAACACTTTTTGGTAGATTTAAGATGCTTGCTCATATTTCAGTTAAAAATTTTGCTGTTGTCAAACAAATAGGGATAGATGTCGCTCATGGTTTAACCGTCATTACAGGTGAAACAGGAGCGGGTAAATCTATTGCAATAGATGCATTAAGTTTGTGTCTCGGCGACCGTGCCGACGCCGCCTCCGTTAGAAAAGGAGCGGAAAAAGCAGAAGTTGTCGTGCATTTCGATATTAACAAAGTCCCTCTAGCAAAAGCATGGTTGGAAGAACATGAATTGCTTCAAGAAGACAATCCTAACGAATGTTTTATCAGACGACTAGTGAGTAATGAAGGCCGTTCAAAAGCATTTATAAACGGTGTTGCCGTTTCTTTAAATCAACTTAAGTCACTTGGCCAGTTTTTAGTCAGTATTCATGGGCAAAACGCTCACTACCAGCTATTAAAGCCAGATAACCAGCGTAAACTACTGGATAGTTTTGCAGGGCACAAGCCACTCTTGATCGACGTATCCGTCGCTTACGATTTATTAAAACAAAAGCAACAATTACTAAAACAATTAACTTCCGTTCAAAAACAACGAAACGATCGTAAAAATTTACTCGAATATCAAGTTCAAGAATTGGACGAGTACAGCATTGGCGAAGACGAGTTTTTGCAATTAGAACTCGAACATAAGCGCCTGAGCAATAGCCAAACATTGTTGGAGCAAGCTCAAATAAGTTTCTACCAATTATATGAGGCCGAGGACTTTAACGCACTTTCAGCAATACAGAGCAGTGTTGATAATTTATCTGAACTGCAGGAACATGATCCAACACTTAGTCCAATTGTAGACATGCTAACTGAAGCCGCTATTCAAATTGAAGAGGCGTCGCAGGAAATTCGCCAATATTGTGATCAGTTGGAGATCGATCCAATGAAATTACAACAGGTTGAACAACGATATTCTGAAGCAATGGACCTATCGAGAAAGCATCATGTTAAACCAGAAGAGCTATATACGATGCACATGCAACTAGCTGCAGAGTATGCAGAGCTGCTGAAAGACGAAAATAACTTGTCTACGCTAACTAAAGAATGTGAAAAACAACGCGAAGAGTACGAAACAGCTGCTCGTAAATTACATGAATCAAGAACAGAAAAAGCGAAGGCTCTAGCGAGTAGAATTGAGTCTCATGTAAAAGATATGAATATGCAGCATGCCAAAATTTTTATAGATGTTGAGTATGATGAGTCTTCTGCACCTAGTCCACAGGGAAAAGACAATGTATTAATTAAGGTAACGACCAACCCTGGTCAGCCTGCCGATGCGTTAGACAAGGTGGTATCTGGTGGTGAGCTATCAAGAATTGGTTTGGCAATCCAAGTTATTACATCGAGCGGGAATCAGGTGCCGACGATGATATTTGATGAAGTTGATACCGGCATTAGCGGACCAACAGCGTCTATTGTTGGTCGGTTATTGCGTAAACTTGGAGAAGCATCTCAAGTTGTATGTGTAACGCATTTGCCGCAAGTAGCTGCACATGGTCACAATCAACTGTTTGTTACCAAGCTGACCGACGGGGATACCACAGAGACTAAAATGTTAAGGTTAACTGATAATGACCGTGTAAACGAGATTGCACGACTGCTCGCTGGCGATAAATTAACCGATACTGCTATCGCAAATGCCAAAGACCTTTTAAAATTGTAAATAAGAACTAATTAAAAGTTGAATGGTCTGATATTAGTGGGTAGCATCTGTGCCTACGAACTTTGGCATCTGCCTTATAATATAAAAGTATTACTAATTCGGACTATTAAATGAAGTTAACACAACTACTGATTATCATCACGCTGATATTGGCGACCTCTGCTTGTAAGAATTGGATTTATCGAATTGATATACCTCAAGGTAATTATCTAGATGATAGAGACGTAAAAAAGCTCAGGATCAGTATGACAAAAGAGCAAGTAATATACGTGTTAGGACGTCCAGTTGTGGAAGATTCTTTTGATAAAAACACGTGGTATTATGTGTATGAAATGAAGCGCGGAATGGCCACCCGCGGAGATGATTTCAAAAAAGACCTTATCCTTAATTTCGAAGACGGAAAACTGGTAAAGGTTGAGGGTGATTTTGAGCTAGGTGAAGAGTTTGACACACCGTTAGACGCATAACTAACTGATTTTTAACTAAATTAGCGGCTAAATAGAACATATTTTAGTCGTTTCCTTTCGCCTTATAAAGTGCAATATCCGCTTGTTCAAGTCGCTTATCTTTTATAATCGTTGCCGGCATGTCTGCATCATTCAGTGTCGTTTCGGTGCCAGTTGACAATTCAACACCTTGAAGTTGAATGTCGGTAGGCGTGTCTTGGCAAACCTTATCAATCTCCTTCTGCGCTGCATCGTAAATGACAACTTTTAAACTTTTCTTCGGTTAACCAACATGGAGAAGCATATTTCCGATTGCATACTGAGGTTAATATGGTCCCCGAGTTTGATAAGCAATCGTCACTATGTGCAGGGCCATATTTATCACTAATTCCTTTAGAATTATCAATATCTATAATGGCGAGGGATATCTCTTTATATTTTTTTTGCCTGCTGCATTAAATGTAGCGCTTTTTTTTCAATCCGGTAAGTCCGTCAGTGATTGAATCATCTTAACATTGTTGGATGATATTATAATTGTTTGTCAGTAGGCGCCATAAACAGGCGTTCATGACCAAACAGATGAGCAGTCATATAATTATGTATTAAGCTGCTCTAATATTGCCAGAGCTTCTTCCTTTTGCTCATCATTGCCTTTCTTTACTACTTCGTCTAGGGCTTCAATAGCAGCTTCATTGTCTTCCATATCAATGTAAACTCGAGCCAAATCTAAATTGCTAGCTTGGTCTGCATCTATATCAACATCGATCTCAGCTCCATCGTTTAAAAACTTGTCTAATGACATATCTAAATCAAGGGCGAGTTCGTCATCAGTTGCAGGTGTAACGTTATCGCTCTCTTGCAGTAAGCTATCTACGTCAATATACTCTTTTGGATTATCAATTACCGACTCATCAAACAAGGCTGTCAAATCTAAATCTGGATTATCGAGTGTTTCCGTATCTCGTTCATTTAACTTATCGTCAAGAACGTCATCATCAACATCGCCATCGCCATCGCCATCGCCATCATATAGTTTATCTATTTGAGCAGCGGTTTGTTCATCGGAAAGAGAACCCATTTCGGCGAGTAATGAATCAAAATCGGCTTCTTCAATCTCTCGCAAAACATCATCTTCTGAATATGTTTCACTGAGTTTATCTAACGCTTGACCAAGTTCGTTATCTATTGTCTCTTTATCATCTTCATCGAGCCAATCGTCAAGACCCGGTAAATCCAATAAATCTTCATCTGATTCAACAGAGACATTGTTCTGTTTAGAATCAATATCATCATCACCAACACTTGAGTGTTCTTGGGCATTGCCTTCAGAAAGACTCCCGCGGTCTGTTTCACTCTCTTCACCGGCAAAACTAGGGATGTCATCTAGTGCGAGACTGCTTTCTTTCATCGCCGTCGATGCATCTGATTCGTTCGATGCTAAATCTTGTATATCTAAATCAATATCATCTAATTCAATTTCGTCTAATGCTTCAGTTGAATCTAATTCATTAAGCATCTCATCAGATATATCATAAGACTCTTGATGCTGAGCTTGTTTGCTTTCTACTTCTGTCTCTGGCGCTTCAAGTGTATTGTAAGGAAGATTTTTGAGTTCATATAATTTTTCGATAGTCGTACTAGAATTGTTATCTAGCTCGATTCCAGATCCTACATTCTCATCTATTGTAAAGTCAGGTTCTGGATTAAGTGTAGATTCCAATGCTGTCTCATGCTCGGACTCAGCTTTTATTGCTGACAGATCAGCATTAAGACCATCATCAGCTAAATCGAAATCATCATCCTCAAGCTGATTATTAATTAAGTCGTTTAAACTATCATCTAGTACCGAATCAATGTCGATATCTTCTGGTTCTTCGTTATCATCTTCTGTCAATTCAACGTAAGGCGATTCACCTTCAAGCAAAACATCTTGGTTTAGCAAGACATCTTCTAGCTCATCAGTTAATTCTTCATGTTGTTCAAAGTCTATAGTCCCTGTTTGCAATTCATTTAAGCTGCTTTCTAAAACTGAATCGATGTCTAAATCATTAATTTCATCTGTAATAGGCTGGGTTAGTAGATCTTCAATCTCAGAGTCTACATCACCAGACAAATTAGCTCCCAACTCCGTAAGTAATTCTTCCGTTAGCGGACTATCGAGACCATCACTATCCAACGCATCATCGTCTTCAACATTCGCAATCGCGTCAGCTATATCGTCCTCAATCCCTTCGATAATTCCGTCAAATGGGCGAATAGATTTCTGTTGCTCAGGGCCTGCGGCGCCTTTGCTACTCGAATCAATATCATCATCTGTATCGAGGTCTAGGTCTAGGTCGTTATCCAGAGAATCATTGTTCGTAAGTTCTTCATAAAAATTTTCGGTTAATGTATTGAGTTCAATATTGCGTTCTGCAATTTCAGCTTCAATTTGCCCAATGAATTGATCATCTACTTCTCCCGCCTCGTTGCTTGAGACGCCTTTAGGCACGCCACCATCAAGCGTATTCTGTTCTAATAGGTCATCAATATCAATTTCAGACTGCTCGTCATCATCTTGTGCTGGTAATAAATCAGATTGGGTTAAGTTTTCTACAAATAAACTGTCTTCTTCAGACAATTCATCGCCTTCACTTAACTGCTTTATGGCATCAGCTTCAACTTGGCTAATATCAACACTCTGTTCATCAAGAATGCTATCAATATCAACTTCTTCAGGCTCAGTGTCCAAACCATCGAAATCATCTAGTTGGTCACTCGTATTATCGTCGCCATCAAGGTCAACGTTCTCGTCGCCTATATCGATACCATCGAATTCCGCATCAAGCATATCATCGTCAAGACTACGGTCGAGATTATCAAGATCTACAAGCGTATCGCTAAGATCATCGTCTAATGCCTTTTTGTCTTGCTGACCAGGCACCAGCAATTCATCATCGATGTCACTAAAATCATCCACGTTCAGTGCAACTTCATCGAACGAATCCTCCAAATCATCAGACAAAATATCGTCTAGTAACTCATCGTCAGAAATATCTTCTTTTTCCAATATCGCTAACAAATCATCAACATCATTTGGTGCTTTCTCATCTATTGAGACATCATCTGAGTCTTCTGTGCCATCATCGTCTTTTACTTTGGCATGTGTTGGTTTGCGCAGCATCATGATTGCGATTAATACGAACAGGGAGAAGAAAGCGACTGTGGTTGCGATAATAATAAAAATAGGTTTACTGATCAGGTTCCCAAACGAGTCATTTTCTTGTGCTTGTTCTTTCATTTTGGCCATAGCGACAAATTCACGTAATTCCTGTATTTGCGCCGCTTGGTCATCTAGTTTTGTCTGGAAATCTTCGGATAGTTCCGTTTTAAGAGCTATAAATTCTGCATCTTTTTTAGCTAATTCTTCGAGGACGAGCTTGTTCTCATCGACAATACTTTGGGTCGATTGTATTGACTCACCAAGCTGCGTTTTTAAATCATTTACAATATTTGTTTGTTGGCGTTTAAGCGAATTGATTTGCTGTTGGAATTGCTTTTGCGTTGCGTCTAATTCTTCTTTATTAACCAAAGGGACGTCTGGCTTCAGGTTCTCTATTTCTGCCTGACCGTTAGACGTTTCGTTAGCACTTTGTCCTTGGCGACCGGTTGATTCAGTGAATGCTCGGTCATCTTGCTCGGCTTTAACTCTAGCTCGTTGAGGATCAATTCTGGCTATATAGCGGTCAGTAGGAAGTTGCAGAGTTGTGCCATTGACCATCGTATTAAAGTTACGATTTACAAATCCCCTGGGATTGAGCTCATAAATAGCTAGCATCACCTGATAGACGGTGAACTCTTGATTTTTTCGATATTGACTGGAGATAGCCCACAACGTGTCCGATCTATCTATCGGCCCATAAACAACCCCTGAATAAACATCAGCGGCGTCACGAGGACCCTGTATTTGCGTACCCTGCGCTACTGCATTAGATGTTGCTGATAAATATAAAACAGCAACAACGATTGCACGAATGAATAATAATGACCACTTCATAGTAATTGTTTCGACTCTCCAATTTGGGGCTGGGTAAACCAATCGCATCACGTTACAACATACTGGCAGTAACTGACAAAACAGCTATTGTGCCGACAACATTATTGAATATTGTTATATCAACAATAGGTTATCGGCATGTAATCATATAAATTTATAGATAATCTCTAATCAATGTCTCAGCTATCTGCACACTGTTGGTCGCCGCACCTTTCCGAATGTTGTCCGAGACAACCCAAAGATTGATACCATGCGAATGCGAAATATCGTTTCTGACCCGACCTACATGCACTGAATCATTGCCACTAGCTGATGAAACCTGAGTTGGAAAATCTTCGGGTTTTTCATATAACGTGATGCCCGGAGCATTGCGTAACAACTCTTTCACTGCCTCAGCATCAATTTGTTGACGTGTTTCAATGTGTATTGCTTCGCCATGACCATAAAACACAGGAACACGCACAGCGGTAGCATTCACTAGAATACTATCATCACCCATGATTTTTTGAGTTTCCCACACCATCTTCATTTCTTCTTTGGTGTAGTCATTGTCCAAAAAAACATCAATTTGCGGGATCACGTTAAATGCAATTTGACGAGAAAAATCATCACCGGTGACGGCTTTTGCATTTAACAGCTCTGCCGTTTGTCTAGCTAATGCTTCCATTGCTGTCTTCCCTGCGCCAGAAACAGACTGATATGTACACACATTGATGCGGGCTATACCAACGGCATCGTGGATTGGCTTTAATGCAACCATCATTTGAATGGTAGAACAATTAGGGTTGGCAATAATATTGCGATTTCTAAAGTCAGCCAAAGCATGCGCATTAACTTCAGGTACAACGAGCGGAATGTCAGCTTCATAGCGAAAGTGAGAGGTATTGTCGATAACAACACAACCCGCTTCTGCAGCCACGGGCGCATACTTTGCGGAAACACTGCCTCCAGCGGAAAAGAAAGCAAATTGTACTTTAGACCAATCAAATCTATCGGCATTTAAAACCGTTATTTTTTCGCCTTTAAATTTAATAGTCGTACCCGCTGAACGCTCGCTAGCAAGCAGATAAAGTTTGTTGATTGGAAAATCACGTTCTTCCAATAGTTCCATCATTGTTTGGCCAACTAAGCCTGTTGCGCCTAAAATGGCAACGTCAAACGCTTGCGACATGAGTAAATATCTCCGAAATTAAATTATGGTTAGGTTAAATGACTATCGTTAGTTGGCTATTTTAAACCCTATTGACGCGGCTATTTGTGCCACGCTCTTGTTATTTTTTTTGCTTGTTGCATCTGCAGGAAGTTCAAGCTCCATAGCACTGAACTCTCGCCTCACTGGATAGTGTTTTCGAATGTCAGCAAACGCTTCTGATTTTGCCATGCGAGCACGAAAAATACCATCATCCTTTTTGATGTCGTACATATGCTTAACCGCTTTAAATAATTGATTAAAAAATGAAAGTGATGAATCGACGGATAGGTTATTTTCAAAAGCAGGTAAAAGACTCTCTAATTTAAGCACATTTTGTTTATTTAAATGATAACAAAAGGCATCATAAACCATCGATGTCCCTCTCGCTTTACCTTCCAAAGTATGGCCCGCAATATGCGCTGTTGCCAAACGTATATAAGGAATTAAGTCATGTTTAATCAATGGTTCGTTCTCCCAAACATCAAGCACAATATTAAGTTTTTTGCCTTTTTCAAAACAACTTAATAAGGCATCGTTATCAATTACTTCTCCCCGACAAGCATTAATAAGATATTGATTCTCGGATAACTTTGATAACTCATTACTCCCAAACATATGCAACGTAGGGAAGTCACCACTCTTTATGAGAGGTGTGTGTAAACAAATAATATCAGCTTGTATCGCTGTTTCAAAGTTAACAAATGATCGGTTTTTATCTGTTGCTTGCAACGGCGGATCGCATAAAACATAGTTAATGTTTAGGCCATTTAGAATACTGGCCAGGGCTAAACCTATATTTCCAGCACCTATAATAGCGACCTTTTTAGCAAAGGGATCGAATTTATCTTCATGCGCAAGCTGCAATATAGCGCTTATTACATATTCAGCTACCGCTGTCGCATTGCAACCACCTGCGGAGTACCATTTTATCTCACGTTGGTTCAGATAATCGATATCCAGATGATTAAAACCTGCTGTCGCAGTTGCCACAAATTGTAATTTGTTCGCCTTTTCTAATAATTCAGCATCCACTTTTGTTGTCGAACGCACAAATAATGCATCTATATCAACCAGCGATTCAGAAGTTAGGTCGCCTAATTCGAAGGATTTTGCCTCACCCAAGCTGTCAAAAAAAGCCGCGGCATAAGGCATTGCTAAATCATACAAAATTTTCAATTACTGTTCTCCATGCTGCCTGTGTTTACTGAAATAGTAGCTATGAGTAATGCACAGCTATTACCACTGGTATAAAAAAACCATTCAGTATTGAATGGTTTTTTATTCATTCTCTAGCTATCAGAGCAGGTTAGTAACGTTATTAAGCGTGATATTTTTTAAATACCAACGTAGCATTAGTGCCACCAAAACCAAAACTATTAGACATAACAAGGTCTAACTTTGCCTCTCTAGTTCGGGTAACAATATCCAACCCTTTCGCCGCTTCATCTAGGTTTTCAACGTTGATTGACGGCGCAATAAAGTCGTTTTCCATCATCAGCATACTATAGATAGCTTCGTTAACACCTGCGGCACCTAAAGCGTGTCCAGTGAGTGATTTCGTTGCACTCATCGGCGGACTATTTTCACCGAACAACGTCTGAATAGCTTCTAACTCTTTTACATCACCAACCGGTGTTGATGTACCATGAGTATTCAAATAATCTACAGGTTGCTCGATACCTTGCAGCGCTTGTTTCATGCATCGAACAGCACCCTCGCCTGATGGTGCAACCATATCATGTCCGTCAGACGTGGCACCGTAACCTACAATTTCAGCATATATTTTTGCGCCACGCGCTAATGCATGTTCTAACTCTTCAACGACGACCATTCCACCACCACCAGAGCTCACGAACCCATCGCGATCAGCGTCATATGTGCGTGATGCTTTTGTTGGATCATCATTATACTTAGTTGATAGCGCACCCATTGCATCAAACTGGCTAGAGAGTGCCCAATGCAATTCCTCGCCACCGCCAGCAAAAACCATGTCTTGCTTGCCTAGCTGAATCATCTCTAACGCATTACCGATACAATGTGCACTAGTTGCACACGCAGAAGAAATACTGTAGTTCACTCCTTTGATCTTAAACGGTGTCGCCAAACAGGCTGAAACCGTGCTTCCCATGCAACGAGTAACCATATACGGACCGATTCGCTTTACGCTTTTTTCACGTAAAATATCAGCTGATATCACTTGATTTTCAGATGATGCTCCACCAGAACCCGCAATAATACCGACTCGTTCATTCGAATATTGCTCTTCTGTTAATCCAGCATCTTCTATCGCTTGCTGCATCGCAATATAAGCATAGCTAGCTGCATCGCCCATAAAACGTAGCGCTTTACGGTCAATATGCTCAGACAACTCTATTTTAAGATCTCCCCAAACTTGGCTGCGTAGCCCCATATCTGCAAATTGTTGGGAAAAAGTAATTCCAGAACGACCTTCTCTTAATGAATCGGTCACTTCTTGTTTATTGTTGCCTATGCTTGATACGATGCCAAGGCCAGTAATCACTGCTCTTCTCATTTTTCACCTACTATATTATTTCGAATTCATTTTTATTTTTATACTGCGCGATGCTTATTTTTGTAAATCTACAACGAAAAAACACACGCATTTTGCTTGTTTACTAAAAAGTAATCATTCCGACTAGCCCTCAGCGTATTCGTCGCTTTGATCGCTATAGTAACGGTTTTAGTGATTAAAGTGGTTCGATATCTAAAAAATGTGACTATCGGTAGAATAATATCCAACAAACAAGATTGTTACAACCTTCACTAAAGTCTTGGAAACGATGCCAAAGTAACGTAATCGAGGCAGTGTAACCTGTTTAAGACGCGCCGTCTTTAGTGCATAAATACTGATGTAAGGTAAACGCCATGGCTGTGTCAGAATGTTTTCACATGGTATGCTAGCGTGACAATATCAAGGTATGAATCGAACTGCGGTCGATAGCACCAAACGAACATAAGTTTGCCTCTTTAAAACCGAATGTTAAATTACATTGTAACTAACAATACCACCCGCATTTTATTTGATGAGCGAGAAATTTTTTTTGAAAATATCCAATGCTAATATTTTTTTTAACGAAAAAGGTACGCCGGTTGCCACCGATTTCGATGATTTCTACTTTTGTAATCAAGGCGGTATCGAGGAAACTCAGTATGTGTTCATCGAAGGCAACCATCTTAGTGAGCGCTGGATTGGTTCTGCTCATCCTAACTTTAACATTGGTGAAACCGGTTTTGGAACGGGACTTAATTTCCTCGTGGCAGCAAGCGAGTTCCTAGAATTTAGGAAAAACAATCCAACATCGAAGTTAACTCAGCTATATTTTTTCAGCACAGAAAAATATCCATTAACGAAGTCAGATTTGACTCAAGCACTAGCCCTATGGCCACAGCTTTCGGCATTAAGTGAGTCTTTAGTTGAGCATTATCCAATGCCACTACCTGGCTTACATCGAATCCATCTATTCAATAATCAAGTGATTCTAGATTTATGGTTAGGCGACGCTACAGAGGGCTTAACTCATGCTCATTCGCATTCAGAAGGTCGCATAGATGCCTGGTTTTTAGATGGCTTCGCACCCAGAAAAAATGCAGCTATGTGGCAACCGGCTTTATTCGAACAAATTAAGCGGCTAAGCAGAGGTGAGGCAACTTTTGCAACATTTACGGCTGCCAGCAGTGTAAAAAAAGTGTTAAGAGACGCTGGCTTTGCGCTGCAAATACATAAAGGTTTTAACAAAAAACGCGAAATGCTATGTGGTGGCATCAGCGATGAAAAAAATGACCAATCTAAAACCAAACAAGCGCCAATATATCATCGCCATCTACCATCACTGACAACTCAATCTGCCAGCCAGCAACATATTGCAATAATTGGCGGTGGTATAGCTGCTGCCATATGTGCATTGAAACTCATCAGAGCAGGCAAAAAGGTGAGTTTATTTTGTGCAGACAAATCCT
>Ga0307489_10001367_pt1 | contig 16003 bp, 25 predicted proteins | sample SB12metaG_FD_202247 | JGI IMG/M metagenome (GOLD analysis project Ga0307489, IMG submission 202247) | Sea-ice brine microbial communities from Beaufort Sea near Barrow, Alaska, United States - SB 1.2 | ecosystem: Environmental > Aquatic > Marine > Coastal | place: USA: Alaska | collected... | reverse complement strand
CCCCGCGACCCACGGGCAGTCGTTCGTTTTGGCCCAAGCAAGCCGCTTGACGGACCTGACAAACTGCCCGAGCGTGAACGCTCCCCCCGCGTTCGTCCCCCTACGGGGCAGGCCGGAGGCCACCACCGCCGCCCGGCTCGACCGCCCCACCCGCGCGAACAGAGCGATATCCGTAAGATGACGTTGTGGTAGCACCTCCGCCGCAAAGACGTCGGACCACTCCTCGAGAAGCGGCGCGAGCAGCGGCGACGGGTAGGTTATCAACCCCCACTCCCTCAACCTCCCCAACAACTCGTCCTCGGGAAGCTCGGCCCCCTCGGCTCGGCCCAACAACGTGGCAAGCGCCCCCCCGAATCTGCAAAAAAATAAACATTGTCTCATTGCCTAGAGTGATGGACGGAGTTTAGTATAGGTTATCATACCGAGGTTTGAAACATCGAAATTGTCGAACCCAGCCGCGAGACCACCCAATCAAATCTCGGCGAGAGTGGACCGCCTCGCTGCCACCCTTGGAGAGGCCGGCGCCGGGCAAGTGCGCACGCCGGTCGCGCGGCTCAGCCTCCTCCCCCTCCTCCTCCTCCTCCTCCTCCTGGCGCACTCGCCGTGTGTGGCGTTACATGATTTGTTGATCATCCACCCACGGAATTGGGTGGTTATTGATTGCAATCATTGCCAGACACTCGCATTTAACTGTTATTGCAAACTTGAAGACCAACTTTCCACCCTAAGGATGCCCTCTGCAACCTGAAAATCAATCGTTCAACCTGAAAATCGATCTCTATGACGCACTCGCTGTGTGTGGCGCTACATGATTTGTTGATCATCCACCCACGGAATCGGGTGGTTATTGATTGCTATCGTTGCCAAACAATGGCCTTTAATTAAAATTGCAAACCTGAAGTACAAATTTCCACCCAGAGCATGCCCTCGGCAGCCTGAACATCAATCGTTCAGCCTGAAAATCAATCTCTCTGACGCACTCGCTGTGTGTGGCGCTACATTCGAGTTGCCATCGCGATACAGGTGACTTGACTATGGTGAAGTGGAGTGGATGCTACTGACCGTATTGAGAGAGAGAGAGCGACGCGTCCGCGTGTATAAAGAGGCACCAGTCTTTCACCCCCGCCGGCCGCCGAAAAAATGTATTCAATGCCATTGTGTTACAGGTGACCTGACCATATTAGCGTGGAGTGGTCGATACCGGGCCTTACAAAACGGCGTACGTAACGTACCAGAAGGGTGTTGAGCATGACCCCGAGAACAAGGAGCTGAAGGACGGGATGCTCCGCGCGATCGATAACGTCAAGAGGATGCCCATGTTTGATGAGGCCAAGGAGATGGCGGCAAGGGTGATGACGGACCCGGAGATCGCTGCCATCATGTCCGACCCCGCCATGATCCCGGTGCTGGCCGATATCTACGAGAAATCCGCGGCGGCGGCAGCGCGCATGGAGAACCCGGAGGTGGCGGCCAAGGTGCGGAAGCTCGTCGACGCCGGGATAGTGAAACTTTGAAGAAACGAATGAAACGTGGACGCGGAGGCAGCACAAACAACACGCACACACAATATTTGACTCATAAAACCACCCCACACCGTTGCTCTACCCGTAATCTAGCCCCGCTCGCCTCAGGCTGGTGTAGTACGAGCAAAATGTTAACCATTCCCCACCCGCCCCGCGGCATGCGCCCATTATCCGCCTGCGATCCCACACCCACCCTCCCTCACCGGGCGGCGGTGGGTGGCGCGGCATCGCGATAATACGAGTTAGATGAATTGTGTTCGTGGCCGATCCGGACCGGCCGTGGCCGTGGAGGCTACTTACTAGTTGCAGCTCAGAGCTACTGCTGCACTGTGTCGTAAAAGCGCACAGATTGGCATTCATGGTTGATGAGGCGGGACTGGGACGCAAGAGGGCGGTGGAGGCCATCACCAGGTATCCCATGGTGATGCTTGGGCTGCAGCGTTGATGACTTATCTCGCGCCCGCGCCGAGGTTTCTGGTAAAGGAATTGAGGGGGGGGATGGAGGGGGCGGCGAATGCCATCACCAAGATTCCAAAGCTGCTGAACTGGAGCACGAATAAGCATCTTGCACCTGTGGTATGGTACCTTGAGGAGGAGGTGGGTCTGGGGAAGGACGGCTGGACAGAGTGGCGAATGTCATCACCAAGCATTCCCAGGTGTTGGGTTTGAGCGTGCAGAGTAACATCACGCCCCGTCAGATGCACTCCAAGCTTTGGTTGGTGCCGTGGTTGGAATTTCGGCATCCTATAGACTGAAGACAGCGGAGGAGCGTGAAGAGTACGCGACCGAGGGACAACCTTGCGACAGTCCAAGATATAAATTTATACAAAACGTGTTTTAAAAGAAATATAAGTATCAGTATCGATCGATACCGTCGCTCAACTATCAACTAGGCTCTATCCTCGATACGCGGGTATACCATTGATACCCTCCCTTGTTTGCTTCGCATTCGCCAGTAGCGCGCGGCAGCCACACCGCACATGGCCACCAGCCCTAACGGAAGGCCGACCGCCAGGCCGACTACGATTTTTGTGTTGTTCTCGGTGAGCCACGAGGGAGGAGGAGGAGAAGGCACTGGAGGAGAAGAGGAATTCACTCCGGGAGGAGGAGGAGAAGGAGGACTGGGTGGCGGCGGCGTCGCGTTGAACTTTGGCGCTTGGATCACAGTCGTGGAGGTGACATCTGTGAGTCCCGCCTGCTTCAGTTTTGTCACCAGGGTATAGCGGCGCAAGATGAAATTGTAAGCAACGTTTGAAAGCGCTGCATCATATTTTAGCTTCAAGCGCTGAAATCAAGCGCGGCCAACGTGGGCTCAACATGGGGTCAACCTGGGGTCAACCTGGGGTCAACCTGGGGTCAACCTGGGGTCAAACGGCGGTCAACCTGGGGTCAACCGGGGTTCAACCGGGGGTCAACCGGGGTCACCCAGGGTTCAACCTGCAGCGCCTTACCAGGGTGGGTCCGTCCTGCACCGCCGCCGCGAAGCTCTGCGCCGCCGCCAGCGTCTGAACCTGCACGGTGAAGCTCACTTCCACGCCAGGGGAGGCAAGCAGCCTACGGAGGTTCGAGCGGCGCACAGATGAAGTAGCATCTCGCACATCGGTGACGTTGACCTGCTCCGCCACTGCTCCAGGTACGGCGGCGGCCACACCCGCCTCGAACATCCTATGTGTACGGGCGCAACTTGAAATTGAAAGCAACGTTTGAAGGAGGTTCATCATATTTAAGGTTCAAGCGCTGATACCAAGCGCGGTCAACCCGGGGTCAACTCGGGGTGTCTCGGGCTGTCTCGGGCTGTACAGACTCGGGGTGTCAACCTGCACCGCCCTACCTCTGCGCTACGGCGTCAAATGTCGCCGCCGTGTAACCCCCCACCCCGACCACCGCGTCCAGCGACCAGCGAGCCGGGGGCGGCGGCGATGGGTTGGGTGGCGGGCTGGGAGGAGGAGGTGGTACTGGCACCACGCAACGCCCGCCAGCCACGTAGGACTTGTTCTCCCCGATGCATGGGTCGAGGTAGCCCCCCTGCTCTGGACACGCCGGGGGCTCAATGACGACGGAGGAGGAGGAGGAGGAGGAGGAGGAGGAGGAGGCAGATGTGTTCTTGTTCGGAGTGGAGGTAACGGCGAGGCAGTACCCAGCGGCTAGGCCGGCGGATGAGGAGGAGGAGGAGCTGGCGACGAGCAAGCCTTCCACCGCGCACCGCCGCTCGTCGCGCTGGCAGATATAACGCTCGCCGCCTCCGGCGGCGTTGAACGGAGGGCAACCCCACTCGGCGCTGTCCGCGTTGGCGCCCTGCGAGAAGTCGACGGCGTCGCAGTCGGGATCCCAGAGGCCGCGGCCGCACTGGCACACGCCGTCCGCGCCGTACATCTCCCCCGGCCCCGCCCATCCCTCGAGCCTCATCCCGCACTCCCCCCTGACTGCCTCGGTCCCCGCGCTGCCACCCGAGGAGGAGGAGGTGCGGATGCACATGCTGACACCCGGGACGGTGCCCGCCGGAGTCGTCGGCTTTGCTTCGCAAGCGCCGATCAAAGACCAATCACACTCCTCGTCGGCGATGCACGTGCTCTCGTCGCTGAGCTGCTCGCACGCCGCCGCCGTCGCCGTCTGCGCCGCAGCGGCGACGGGTGGAACATAGCGCCTCCCAGACGCGGGGCAGTTGGTCACGAATGGGAACTCTGAGAGCATTTTAAGCAGCGGCGCCGCCGCCGCAGCGGCCCACACCGTCCGAGAGACAGCCACGGCCGGTGCCGTGGCGGTCCCGTTGCTTCCCAAGATGAATGCACCATCACCGGCATCTGCAGTCGGCTCCGGGAAGAACACGCCGCGGTCGCAATCCGGGTCCCACACGCCGTACGCACAGTGACAGCCGTCGCCGGTGCCGTAGTGCGACGTGTTGCCTGTCCAACCCGGGACGGTGAGTAACAGTGGCTTCACCTCATCTGCGCTCACCACGGGGTCGGCGAGTCCCGGTGTGACTGCGAGGGTGGATATCAGCTGCATGATGCCCTGCACGCGCCCCGCCTCGGGTTTTGAGACTGTGAAGCTGCACCGCCACACCTGGGCGGAGTGGACGTCGCGGAGGTGCATGCGGTGGCGCGGCGGCGGCGGCAGCGACGTGTACACCACTGTCGCCAGCTCCCCCAGCGCCACCACCGTCCAGAACGTGTTCAGCCGCCATATGTTCGCCTCCGCCATGTTGTAGCGGCGCTAGTTGAAATTGAAAGCAAGAGTTGAAAGCAGTTCATCATGTTTTAGCGTCAAGCACTGAAACCAAGCGTGATCAACCGGGGGTCAACATAGGGTCAATGTGGGGACAACATGGGGTCAACCTGCACCGGCCTGCCATGTACGTGTCATCCGTGGACTTGGGACCGGTCTAGAGCGCCACGTGGCCATCCACCAGCACGGCCACCGGGGCCACGCGGCGGTCCATCGTCTAGGGCCCGACAGATGGTGCTCGCCACGTCATGGGCTGACACTTAACTCAACACACGAGGGTTCAAAATGCGTGTCGAAGACGTGGCGGGCAAAGGGCCTGGCAGATATTGCTCGCCACATCATAGGATGTCATTTGACTCAAGAAACGAGGGTCTACAATGTGGAGGATGACGTGGCAGGCATTATCTGTCAGACCCTACCATGGCCACCGCTGTCACGTCCTCCAAGATGAGGGAGCGCTGCCTGCCTCCGGGGCACGAGTAGAGGTGATTCGCCGGCCGGTGCGTGCATCCCTTGCGGAATAGGCGCCAGTTGAAATTGAAAGTAAAACTTGACACCAGATCATCCACAATTTAGTTTCAAGCATGAGACCGGGTGTGTTCAACACGGGGTTCATTTGGTTGTAACCAGGGGCTTACACTCGTCCACTATTCGGCTTGAACTGAGCGTTGTTCGTGAAATACGTTGGGTGTATTGTATGGTTTAAGTGACAAAAACGGCATTAGTTGAGCTGAGAAGTGGACTTGGTTTCAACCTGCAACGCCCTACCGTGCGGAAGATGCCAGGGTGGGAGTACACGTCGCTGGCGTTCAATCGCTTGTTGGTGATGTCGTCGTCGAACATAAGCGTGGGCGGAATCAGCCCCTCCATGGTCTTGATGCCGCGCTCGTCCACGTACTGAAGCGGCGCCTGCCACCGTATTTCATTCTCGGCGACCAGCGTGCAGAGGCTTACACTCGTCCACTTTTCGGCTCAACGTAAGCACTGTTTGTGGGATACGCTTGGTGGTTATCAAGTTTCAGTTACAAAAACGGCTCAGGATGAGCTGAGAAGCGGACGAGTGTAAGCCCCTGCCAGCGTGCCGCCCCCGCCGCCGCCCCCGCCCAGGGGCATACATTCGTCCACTTTTCAGCTCAACGTAAGCACTCTTATGGGATACATTTGCTGGTTTCAGCGACAAAAACTGCTAAAAAGTGAGCTGAAAAGTGGACGAGTGTAAGGCCCCGCCCCCGCCGACGACGGTGCCGTCGAGGTCGATGAGGAGGGCGGAGCGCGCGCCGTCGCAGTCAAAGTGCGCGCACCCGAAATTGTTGCCCACCTCGAGTATCGGAGGCGCGAAGTGCACGCGCGATTCCAACGCGGTGTTTGTCCAGGTGATGTTGGACGTCTCGAGCGTCACGAAGGAGTCGGAGGAGCTGAGCGAGTGGCCGTTGTGTAACGGCGCGAGTTGAAATTGAAAGCAAAATTTGAAAGCGGTCCATCATATCTTAGTTTCAAGATCATAGATCCAGGCGCTTTCAACAAGGGTTTCATCGGTTCAACCTGCACCGCCCTACCGTAGGCGTGCAGGACAACGCTCTGGCGGATGTAAGAGGAGGAGGCGTCCACTGTGCTCAAGTCGCCGTCGTCGCGCCCAGTCACCAGGGCGTGAGGCAACACCATCACGCATCCCTGGTTGGTTTTGCCGCTCTTCCCGCATCGTGTAACCAGCACGCCGCGCATGCGAAGCTCGCCAGAGGCTGCACTTGTTGGGCGCTGCCCGGTGGATGAGGAGGAGGTGCCGGTGCCGAAGATGCACGTGGGATCCGGTCGCAGGACGTAAAGGGAGACGCCCCACTGCTCCTTGGACTTGCTGAGGCCGTCGTCGCCGGTGTAGGCGGCGGCCGCGCCCTCCACGCCCTCGATGCAGGGGCTATCATTCGTCCACATCTCAGCTCAACCTGAGCCGTTTTGGGTCATTGAACCACTGAAATCACCCAGCATGTTCCTCAGAAAGTGCTTACGTTGATCCGAAAATTGGACGAATGTAAGCCCCTGCCTCGATGACGATGTTGAGCGATCCCGCGCCCGCTCCCTCACTCCCGGCGCCCGCGGCGGCGGCGGCGGCGGCGGCGGGTGACGATCCGACGTGCGCCACCTCTCCCTAGGGCCTGACAGATACTGCCTGCCACGTCATGCTTCACCTTGTAAACCCTCGTTTATTGAGTTAAACGGAATCACATACATGACGTGTCGAGCATTATCTGTCGGGCCATACCTCTCCCGGAATGTCCACCCGCCGCGAAGTCGAATAGGCGGCAGTGTTGGCGCCGTAGTGCGCGAACGCCAGCGTCTCGCTGACGCGCACGACGGCGTGCGTCGCGTTGAAGTTGATGGACACGATGGTGCGGAGCTCGGCTTCAGCGGAGGTGAGCCCCGATGTGTAGCGGCGCATGTTGAAGTTAAAAGCAAAGTTTGAAGGCGCTTCATCATACTACAGCTCCAATGCGCTAAACAATACACGCGGACATCCCGGTTTCAACCTGGGGTCAACCTGGGGTCAACCTGGGGTCGACCTGGGGTCAACCCGGGGTCAACATGGGGTCAACCTGCACCGCCCTACGGAGGATGTGAGCAGGATCTGGTCCCCGTCGGCCCAGCCCGCAGCGTCGGACGCTTTGAAGTAAACGAACGAGTCACCCGCGCCGGCGTCCACGAGCAGGGGCGCGAACACCTTAGTGTAGGGGCGCAAGTTGAATTTGTAAGCAACGTTTGCAACCAGTTTGTCGTATTTTAGTTTCAAGTGCTGAACCCAGGCACTTTCAATAGAGATGCACGTGGTCAGATCACAGTGCATCACACACGGGGGGGTGCAATAAGTCATACGCGCCAACGACGTCTTATTCCGTGCTTGCAAACACGGGGTTGAACCTGCACCGCCTTGCCTTGGCTGGGCGCGGGCGACCGATGAGCTCCATGACGCCGAACACGGCGATGAACTTTGACCCAAGGCCGCTGTTCGGATACACGGGTGATGTGCGGCTGCCGTGGATGCGAATGCGCGCCATGTGTTGGAAAGGCGCCGCCTCGGCGCCGACGTAGAACGCGCCGGTGTGGAGCGGCGCAAGTTGATTTTGAAAGCAAAGTTTGAAAGCGGTTCATCATATATTTTGCTTCAAGCGCTGGAGCCAAGCGCGGTCAACCCGGGGTCAACCTGCACTGCCCTGCCGGTGATGGCGGCAACGTGGATGAAATGTGCCTCCAGCGTGCGGTCCGCGGTGTCGAGGAAGCGCAGGGTACCGAGGTGTAGCGGCGCAAGTTGAATGTAAAAGCAAAGTTCGAAACCAGTCTGTCGTATTTTAATTTCGAGCGCCAAAACCTGACGCTTTAAATAGAGTAGCACGTGGTAAGATCACAGAGCATCACACACGGGAAATAAGTCATACACGCCAATGACTTCTTATTCCGTGCTTGCAGACACGGGTGTCAACCTGCACCGCCCTACCGAGGACGTCGAGGCGATTCAGGACGGCGGTGTCACAGTCGAGCTCAACAACCACCCCCGCGGGGATGGTGACGTTGTCACGCGTCGCGGGGACTGTTCCGCCGGGCCAGAGCGTCGCTGCATCGCCGCACCACCGCTTGGGGGACGCGTCTGCGGCGGCAGCGGCGGCAGCGGCTTCGGCGGCACCGCCTCCACCGCCGAGGCACGTGTCCGAGTCCTCCTCGATGTAGCGGCGCCAGTTGAAATTGAAAGCAAAGTTTGAAAGCAGTTCATTATATTATAGTTTCAAGCGCTTGGTTCCAGGCGCTTTCAACATGGGTTTGATCGGGTCAACCTGCACCGCCCTGCCTCGACCGCAAAGCCGCAGCCCTGGGCCTTGCACTCCTCGCGCTCCAGCGCCACCTCCACGCACGGCTGCCCTTTGTGTATCAGCGCAAGTTGAACTTGAAAGCATACTTTGAAGGCCGTTCATCACATTCAAGTTTCAAGCGCTACCACCAGGCGGTTTAATCACGGGTTTCAACCTGCACCGCCCCACCTTTGGCGCACGTCAGCCCCTGGTTGCACGCCGGGTTCTCGTCGTCGGCTGCCGCGGCGCCCCCGACGATTCCGCCCCCGCCATCGCGCGCTGACATCTGCAGCCGCAACGCGCCCGTGGCGAGGAGCGTCGGGGTGATGAGCGCGGTGGAGTAGTTGAAGACTGCCGGCTGGTATGTGTACTCCCCCGCCGCGGCGTTGGCGTAGGTCATCAGAGCCGGGGTGTAGGGCCTAACAGATAATGCCTGCCACGTCATCCTCCGCATTGTAGACCCTTGTTTCTGGAGTAAAATTGAATCACACGACTAGGGCATAACAGAAAATGACTGCCACGTCATCTTCAACATTTTAGACTCTCGTTTCTTGAGTTAAATATAATCACATGACTGGGCCTGACAGATAATGCCTGCCACGTCATCCTCCACATTGTGAACCCTCGCTTTTTGAATCAAATGGAATCACATGACGTGGCATGCATTATTTATCAGACCCTACCGGGTTATCGAGCTGCAGGGGGGCGTCGATGACCACCTCCACCGCCTCTTGATCGCCTGATCCACCTTGTTGCAGCGGCGCAACTTGAATTTGAAAGCAAATGTTGAAAGCGGTTCATCATATTGTAGCTTAAACCCCAAAGCCGGGAAAAAACTAGCCAGTCGTTTGCCTGGGCGAAAGTCGCGAGTTGGCGGCAGAGATCGCACAGTCAATCTTGACTTTGGACAGAATCTTGGACACAATCTTTGCACGTTTCTACTTTTTTGGGGGTGTCAAACCCGTAACTTTCCTTCCGCGGGCGCGCGAAGAGTGGGAAATTATCTGTTCTGCTCGTAATCAGGAGATCTATTGGCGAATCGCCCCGCTGGCTTACGATGAACCAATCAAAACGCTCCGTGGCTCCGTGAAAATGGCCGGTACACAAAAACCGGTACGCGCAATTACTTGTGCTGCCCCAAAAGAATTTTTTTTTGGGAGTCTGGATAACCCTCGCATAACCCTCGGATAAGACCTGTCGACGTCTCTCGACCAATCAGCGCGAGGTCACCCGGGTGACCTGGCTTTGGGGTTTCATGCACTGAAAGAAACCAAGCACGGCCATGCCGGGGTCAAGCTGGGGTTAAGTTTAGGTCGAGCTGGGGTCAACTTGGGGTCAACCTGGGGTCAACCTGGGGTCAACCTGGGGTCAACCACTTAACCTGGGGTCAACCTGGGGTCGACCTGGGGTCAACCCGGGATCCACCTGGGGTGCACCGCCCCACCTTGTTGCATGGTGATTGAGTAGTGGTCGGGGTTCTGAAACGTGGGGAACTCCACGACAAAGCTCTCGCCCTCCTTGTGGCGCCGCAAGTTGAAAATTGAAAGCAGAGTTTGAAAGGAGTCCATCATATCTTAGTTTCAAGAGCATAGATCCAGGCGGTTTCAATACGAGTATCATGGGGTCAACCTGCATCGCCTCACCTCCTGAAGCTCGCACGCCTGCGATTGGAGGTACCCGTCCACTAAGGCCTGACAGATAATGCTCGCCACGCCATGTGATTCCATTTTACTCACGGAACGGGGGTCTATAATGTGGCAGATGACGTGGCAGGCATTATTTGTCAGGCCCTACCGTCCACATCCACGTCGAGCTCGCTGTCGTCGTCCGAATTCGTGACGCGCGGGAACCTCACCTCGTGCGTCAGACCCACGACACCCGTGAAGTGGTGGTTGAACTGTTGAAACACAATGGAGTAGTAGTGCGCGGGGACCAGCGACTCGCCGTGGATCGTCGCAACCCTGGCTGTACTGGCGCGAGTTGAAATTGAAAGCAAAGTTTGAAGCAGTTGATGATATTTAGCTTCAAGCGCTTACATCCAGGCGCTTTCAACGTGGGTTGCATCGGGTTAATTTAACTTCAAGTGCTTAGATCCAGGCGCTGTCAACGTGGGATTCATCGGGTTATTCTAGCTTAAGTGCTTACATCCAGGCGCTTTCAACGTGGGTTTCAATCGGTTTCAACTTGCACCGCCCTGCCTGGCGTCCTCCTTCTTGATGAACTCGGGCTTTGTCTGGCTCCATCGGAATGTGCGAAGAGAGACGGACGGCGAGCACAACATCACGCCGGGGACGTCCGGTGACGCGCGGCAGTGTTCGGGCGGGAAGTACCCGAGCCCTCCCGTCAGAGGCTTACACTCGTCAACTTCTCAGCTCAGCCCAGGCCGTTTTGCTCAGTGAGCCGTTTTGTATCCAGTTTGTGACGAGTTATGACCCGTCAATCTTGTCGTATCCCACCAAAAGTGATTACGTTGAGCTGAGAAGTGGAGGAGTGTAAGCCCCTGCCTGCCGTCGCAGGGTCCAGCGCGTGCACCCAACCCCCGGCTCCCGTCCCGAGCGTGCCGTCCATGTCCCTGATGATCATACTACAGAAGTCGCCACCGGTGAAGCCCACCCGCGACGACGGCGTCACCGTGGCGGAGTCGAACGACAGGCCCAGCGTGCGCATCTCGACGCCGCCGGCGCCCCCGCCGCAGATGCCGCACTGTAGCGGCGCAAGTTGAAATTTGAAGCAAATTTGAAAGCAGTTTATGAAATTATAGTCTCGAGCGCTGAAACCATAGGCGCTTTCAACACGGCTTCTGAAACTGTCAACCTGCACCGCCCTACCGCACGCGAACAGCGCGGTGGAACCCGCCGGGAAGTGCGAGAAGTGCACGTCCTTCACCGTCATGAACGAGCTCATCGGGCCCTCCACCCCGTGGACCAGGGGGCTTACACTCGTCCACTTCTCGGCTCAACGTGAGCACTTTTTGTGGGATAGGGGATGTGTAGGGGGTGTTGAGGGGGGGGGGGTCAGGGAGTGCTGTTAGAGCGTTTTGGGGGTGTTTAGGCGTCTTGGGGGAGTTTAGGAGGTGTTTATTAGGGCGTATTTTGAGTGACAGAAACGGCTCAGGTTGAGGTGAGAAGTGGACGAGTGGAAGCCCCTGCCGTGTACCCCCCAGCTGTACCCGCCCAGTGCGAGGGCCCAGTCCGGCATCCCCACCACGGCGGAGGACTCCAGCAGCGGCGCGTTGTACCCGTTCGCAGGGGTGCCCCACTGGTCGGCGATGTACCTCGTTGTGAACAGACCAGTACGCTCGCCCAGGAGCGCCACGCGCTTGAGCTGCAGGTGGCCACAGTCCATGATCGCGATGTAGCAGCGCAAGTTGAAATTGAAAGCAAAGATTGACAGCGGCTCATCACATTTTAGCTTCAAGCGCTGAAACCAAGCGCTTTCAACCCGGGGCCAACCTGGGGTCAGCCCTGCCGCAATGCCGGACTCGCGGTTTGACCACGTCGTGAAATCTTCCACCACCGACGGAACGCGCTGGCGAGCCCCCGGCGCGCCGCGAGTCATCAGGACCTTGGTGCGTCCTCTGGTGGGCTTGTTGCTGGCGTCAAACGGCAGAAAGTCGGGACAGCGCTCACCCGCTCGGCACGTGCGCCATCCGTCCACCTCCATGTAGCGGCGCAAACTGAATTTGAAAGCGACATTCGAACGTAGTTTGTCATATTATAGTTGCAAGCGCTTAGTTCCAGGCGCTTTCAACACAGGTTTCGTCGGTTCAATATGCACCGCCCTACCTCCAGCGGATCGTTGTTGACTACGAGCAAGCCGCGGTTGTTGGAGTGCGCGGTGTTTCCCGTGAAGGAGAGGATCGCGTCGTGCTGAGGGAACAGCGACTCGTCGAAGCTGGCGCCGCCGGGCTCGAACCCTCCCGGGTTATATTGGCGCAAGTTGAAATTGAAAACAAAGTTTGAAAGCGGTACATGAACATTTAGATTCAAGCGCTGGAGCCAAGCGTGGTCAACCCGCGGTCAACCTGGGGTCAACTTGGGATCAATCTGAGGCTAACCTGGGGTCAACCTGGGGTCAACCTGGGGTCAACCTGGGGTCAAGCTGCACCGCCCTACTGGGTGTTCCGGCAAGTTGATCCAGAAGCCGAACGAGTGGGATCCGGCGGCGACGTTGTCTTTGAACACGTTGCGGACGTTGACGATCCAGAACGTGGATGGCGTCTGATCCGACTCCAGGAGCGACGAGGAGCGCATGGTCAGCACCCCGAGGTCTAGCGCCGCATGTTGAAATTGAAAGCAAAACTTGAAAGCGTTTCATCACATTTTACTTTCAAGCGCTGAAACCAACGCGGTTTCGATAGAGTAGCACGTGGTAAGATCACAGAGTATCACACACGGGCATTGAGTCAGAGACCCAAGGCGAAGGACGTCTCATTTCGTGCTGGCAAACACGGGTGTCAAGCTGCACCGCCCCCATCTAATCATATCCGTATACATATGACCCTTTATCTGTACAAATCTGACCCTATATCCGTATACACTTAACCCTATATCCGTATACACCTGACCCAATATTCGTAAACACCCGCTTTCAACCTGCACCGCCCTACCGAGGTTGCGGACGAACGTGTTGTTGGTCTCCACGCCGTCCTCGATGAAGAACGCGTGCCCCATGTTCTTGTACACCACGTTGTCGGTGACGTTGAGACCGTCGCACCCGTGCGCGTTGATGGCTCTGTTGTTGGACGTGTGGATCGCGCATCCGACCACGGAGTAGCGGCGCAAGTTGATATTGAAAGCAAAGTTTGAAAGCGGTTCGTCGTATTTTAATTTCAAGTGCTGGTTGCAGATATCAGGTGCTTTCAATAGAGTAGCACGTGGAAAGATGACAGAGTGTCACACACGGGCATTGAGTCAGAGACCCAAACCGAAGGACGACTTATTCCGTGCTGGCAAACACTGATTTAAACCTGCACCGCCCCACCACGGAGCTGTTCCGAATGTCCCTGCTGTCCTGGTTTACCGGGTTGTAGCGGCGCAAATTGAAACTGACAGCAAAGTTTGAAAGCGGTCCATCATATCGTAGGGTTTAGGGTTTTAGGGTTTAGGGTTTACGGTTTATTCAAGTATAGATCCAGGCGGTTTTAACACGGGTTTCATGCCCTACCAGGTGGAAGTGCAGCGGGTAGCGCCCAATGCTGAACGCCTGACCCATGTTGACCAGCTCCACGTTGTAGTGGCGCAAGTTGAAATTGAAAGCAGCGATTGAAAGCGGTACATGATAATTTACGATTTAGCTTCAAGCACTGAAACCAAGCGCGGTCAACACGGGTTTCAACCGGTTTCAACTTGCACCGCCCTACCACGTGATGAAACCTCGACTCGCCGTCCGTCGGGTTCAGCACGATGATGTGCCCGCCGAAGAATTCCGTCGAAGGGGATCCTGAAGTGCCCTGGATGATGACGTTGCGGTTGAGCTTGCCGACCTCCGGCGTCACGGCGATCACCTTGGCGTAGCGGCGCTAGTTGAATTTGAAAGCAAAATATGAAGGCGGCTCATCATACTACAGTTTCAAGCACTGAGTTCCAGGCGCTTTGAGAGAGAGAGAGACGCGTCAGCCCGTATGTTGAGGAGGCACCAGGCTTCCGCCTCGGCCCCCGTGCTTAGTTCCAGGCGCTTTCAACATGTGTTTCATCGGTTGAACCAGCACCGCCCTACCTTGGGCGTCGCACCTTTGCCCAGCGTCACGTTCTGTCGCGCTACCGTGTGGTTATACTTGAGAGCGGCAGTGATCGTGACATTCTTGCGCGGGCCACCGTCTCCCGCCGCCGCGGCCGCCGCGACTGATGCGACGGTGACCTCCTCCACCTCGCACGCGTCGTCGCGAGACATGACGCAGTCACCCGCCTTGTCGCTGATGGTGGTGAGCACCAGCTTATCACCAGCCTTCCAGTCCTCATCACCTCCTCCCAGGGACTTACACTCGGCGGTGTTCGGGCGAGTGAGTAACGAATGTTCGTGTGATTCGTGGGAATTAGGGCGAGTGAGTGACGAATGTGAGTGGCATTCGTCATTCTTATTCGCGAATGTATTCGTCATTCGTCATTCGCGAGTGTAAGCCCCTGCCTCCTCCTCCAGCAAGCGCGCCCTCGACCAGTAGCTGCGTGGAGCCGGAGGCGGCCGTGGCGGCGAGTCGCGTCCACGACGTGGTGGGCTGCCCAAACGCCATGATGTAGTGGTGCAAGTTGAAATTAAAAGCAAAATTGAAGCAAAATGGAGAGCAGTATATAATTTTTTAGTTTCGAGCGCTTATTACAGGCGCTTTCAACGTGGGTTTCATCAGGTCAACCTGCATCTTCCTACCATGAACTTGCCCGCCACCACCGCCAGCACCTCGATGCCGATCATCGGCAGCGTGCGGCTCCGCCACCCCCCGTGCGGCAGCGGCGCAAGTTGGCACGAAAGCAAAACTTGAAAGCAGCTTCTCATATTTTAGTGTCAAGCGCTGAAACCAAGCGCTTTAGTAGAGTAGCACGTGGTAAGATCACAGAGTATGACACACGCGGGGTTGCATTGAGTCAGAGACCCAAGGCGAAGGACGTCTCATTCCGTGCTTGCAAACACGGGGTTCAAGCTGCACCGCCCTACCGTGCAGCGTCACCTTGGCCGTCAAGTTGGCTGGGTAAGGGGCAGACTCGGAGCCGATGAGCAGCTCTCCGCCGTTCACCACGATCGCCTCGCCGGACGGGCTTACATTACTCCACCTCTCAGCTCAACCTAAGCCGTTTTGGTCAGTGAGCCGTTTTGTGTCCAGTTTGTGACGAGTTGTGACCGATCGATCATGTTACACGCTTCTGAAACAACCCAACATATCCAACAAAATTGCGTGCATTCAGCTGAGAAGTGGACGAGTGTACGCCCCTGCCTCGCCGGACATCTCCACGCTCTTCTCGCGGGTGAACTCCAGGCGGCCCTCGATGACCCAGAAGCAGGGGCTTACACTCCTCCACTTCTCAGCTCAACGTAAGCACTTTTTGTGGGGAACGTTGGGTGGTTTCAGTAGCGTTTGACAACATCGATGGCAATAATTCGTCATAAACTGGTCACAAAACGGCTCACTGACCAAAATGGCTTAGGTTGAGCTGAAAAGTGGACGAGTATGAGCCCATGCCCAGAAGCGAATGTACACGTCGGCGTCGAGCACCATGTGCGTGCCCGCGGGTATGTACACGATGGAGTGCGTGGCGTTGGAGGGCACTGTGCCGTTTGCCCATGTCGTAGCGCCGCAAGTTGAGATGGAACGCAAAGTTTGAAAGCGGCTCATCATATCCTAGCTTCAAGCGGTTCATCATATTTAAGCTTCACGCGCTGAAAGCGGGCGCGGTCTAGCCGGGTCAATAACGGGGGCCAGGGCGAAAGCCT
>Ga0307489_10001366_pt1 | contig 16006 bp, 14 predicted proteins | sample SB12metaG_FD_202247 | JGI IMG/M metagenome (GOLD analysis project Ga0307489, IMG submission 202247) | Sea-ice brine microbial communities from Beaufort Sea near Barrow, Alaska, United States - SB 1.2 | ecosystem: Environmental > Aquatic > Marine > Coastal | place: USA: Alaska | collected... | reverse complement strand
GGCATATCCCACGACCTGACTAAAAATGAAACACCTGATAAGTGTAGTTCAGTTCGAAAAATAAGCGTATTTACAATGGGTGTCTATTTAAAAAAGAAAAAAGGAACTCTATGCTCAACAGCCTCTTACTGTAATAGGAAATGTGAAAAACTCACTACTGGGCAGTTGCCATAACATTGGCGCAAAACATTTGCCACGGCACTTGGCAGAATATTATTACCGGTTCAATAATCGATTCGATCTAAGGGCTTTGCTGCCAAGGCTAGTGAAGATCGCAGTACAAACACCGCCTATGCCATACCAACTATTGAGACTGGCTGATGTTTATAGGTAATCAGGATAGATTTTACCGCCCGTTACCAAGGCAAAGATAACAGCAAATAGGCCTGACAGAACATCTATTACTGAGGTTGAAGCACTAATTTTTTCCGTAGTCTGTCGATAAAAAAGAAGATTGACCTATAGTTACTTTCGCATTTTTTACTTGGTATTCCAGTGGCGTTGCATTTCAAAAAACAAAAAGGATGCCGTCCAAGTGATCAGCACCAGGCCGGTCAGCGATTCAATCCCCGTTAAATATCGTAAATCCCCAAAGGGTTCAATATCACCAAAACCTACCGTACTAAATACAGTGAATGAGAAGTAGGCACAGTCCATTAAACTACCATTAAAGTTTCCGGTTAAATAACCCCAACCTTCTGCTTTATTCATAAAATAGTAGGCTACTGCAAAGATCCAGATTTCAAACGTGTGGGCTAATAGGGCACCAAACACACCAAACACAATCCTGTAACTATGTTTGATGGTCATAGTAGGCAGAAACAATGTTAGTCGATACAAGCACTGGTAATGCACAATTACGGCAAGTGCCACCATCAGGCTATTTATTAAAAACACATAAATCATCATAACCTACTAATATTTTTTATTATTAAAACCTACTATTGCTAACAAGCAATAAGGAGTCGCCGGATTACTCATACCTAAGCCTTCCCCAGAACTCATGGCGCTTTGCATCTCTTGTATGGAGACATCAATGACGTCCTAACTAATAATAAGATCTTATGGCATGCCATTTTACTAATACCGTAAAACAATCGTTATAGAGGCTCGTTTTGCTCTGTATTATCGATTGCCACTTTTTCTAGTTCCACATCGTCACTGGCCAGTAACAGTGCAATCCAGCGAGTATCGTCGTTCGCCTCCAGCGCAATTTTCACTATCATGGTTAAAGGTACAGAAAGCAGCATACCCACAGTACCCAGCAGCCAGCCCCAAAATATCAAGGATAAAAACACCACCAGAGTAGATAGACCTAAGCCCCGCCCCAGAAAGCGTGGCTCAACTATATTACCCATCACCGTATTGGTGAGGACAAACCCCAATGCACTTAACCCGGCGACAGTCGGCCCAAGTTGCACCAGCGCCAGCAATACTGCTGGTATGGCGGCGATAATCGAACCAATATTGGGGATATAGTTAAGTAAAAAAGCGAGTAACGCCCACAGCAGTACGTAATCTACCCCCAGCACATAGAGCCACAATGCAATGATCAATCCGGTTGCTAAACTGACCAAGGTTTTGATCACCAAATAATTTTTAACGGAAGCCAAAAACTTGTCGACTTGACGCATTTTCATATCGGGATCATCAAGGGCAATATGTATTTTGCGGGGAAAAGATTCAGCTTCAAACAGCATAAAAACTACAATCAGCAAGATCAGTAAAAAATTGGTCAACACGCTTCCCAAGCTGGTGAGCAAGTTAGTGGCCATATTCATCGCCACACCAGGATCAAAATAGGATAACATTTGGGCTGAATTGATATGAATATTGAAAGCTTCAAACTGCTTTATTCCCCAAGAAAATTGCTCTTGCAGTTGCTGACGATATTGAGGCACATTCTCGCTAAAATCTGTCATCGACTGGCCAACCAGACCGGCTAACATAAAACCAAAAACTACAATTAGCACTATCACCAGGATCACTGACACAACTTTGGGAATTTTATATTTGTTAGCCCAACTGATTATAGGACTGCAGGCCATAGCGATAAAGACAGACAGTAAAAAGGGCACCACTATGCTACTGGCAGACTTTATGCCCGCTAACACCACAACTAACGAGGCCAGGATTAACAAAACTTTTAATGATGCTGATTGTTTAACTTGCATACTAAATTTCTACTGAAGAGACTTGTGTGCAAATTAGCAGATATGTATCTTTTTTTACAGCATCATACCTCGAAATAAGCTAAATTGGATGTTGCTTGCCACACAACATATTAATTGTGTCATCATGAGCAAGTGAAATTCTAAAACATTGATATTTAAAATGGTTTTCAAGGTGATTATAGGGCAGCAAAGGCAGCAATGATGAAACTAAACCCGGCGACAATTCGCATCAAAAATTTACGGCTTCGTACCTACATAGGTATCAATCAAGATGAAATCATCAACAAACAAGATGTTATCATCAACGTGAAGATAGATTACCAGGCAGACCAGGCGAGCGGTTCAGACAAAATGGACGATGCTTTAAATTACAAAACTATCACCAAGCGTATTATCAAGTTGGTTGAAGATAATCGCTTTTCGCTACTAGAAAAACTGACCGCCGAGGTGTTGGCTATTGCCGCCGAACATCCTTGCGTCATAAACGCTGAAGCTGAAGTTGACAAACCCCATGCTCTGCGTTTTTCCGATTCAGTTTCTTTATGTCTGTCTTGCACTAAGGTTTAACCCTATAAATGAGAACAAAATGCAAATATTGATCACCGGTGGTACAGGGTTAATCGGGTCTAATCTGATCCCGAAGTTAACACCTCATGAGATAACGGTCTTAACCCGCAATGTGTCCATGGCAGATCGTGAACTGGGTAACAATCTCACTCTCATTTCCAGCCTGGACGACTTACCCGACCTAAATAAATTTGATGCCGTGATCAACCTTGCAGGCGAACCTATCGTTAATAAGAAATGGACTGACCAACAAAAGGCCATTCTTATACAAAGTCGCTGTGGATTAACTGAACAGCTGGTTTCGCTGTTTCATGCCAGTGAGTTTCCACCAGAACTATTTATCAGTGGTTCAGCTATAGGCTATTATGGCCGTCAAGGTGACGAGTTAATCGATGAAGACTTCGACCAGCCCTTTGATGAATTCAGTCACCAACTTTGTCAGCGCTGGGAGAATGCGGCCCTAAAGGCCGCTTCAGACGCAACTCGTGTGTGTATATTACGTACAGGTGTAGTCGTCACCCGTCGCGGTGGAGCCTTGACGAAAATGATGCCGCCCTTTAGACTGGGCCTAGGTGGGCCAATTGGTGACGGCAAACAATATATGTCCTGGATCCATCTGGAAGACATGTTAGACGGTATTATCCACTTAATAGAGCATAGGGAATGTCAGGGTGTGTATAATTTTACCTCGCCCAATCCTGTGACCAACAACGAATTTAGCCGCACCCTGGCCTCGGTGTTGCATCGCCCTTGTGTGTTTCGCGTACCTAAGTTTGTCATGCGCTTGATGATGGGAGAAATGGCGGATTTACTGCTTTACGGGCAACGGGTTATCCCTAAGCGCTTGCAACAGAGCGGCTTTGAATTTCGATATCCGGAACTTAAGCATGCCCTGAACTGTTTGCGTCTGGAGTCTATTTAATTAACCCACTCACTTGCTAAACCATCTGTTTTAGCAAGTGAGCAGTATTTAAGGTCAGCAGGCGCCAGCAACCAATAGCCCCTAACACTCCCACCACTAGGGCCCCTGCTAAAGGTGCAATAAGCCAATATTGCCAGTGCAACGAGGCTTCCATTTGGAAAACTTGGGTCTGCAGTAAATATAAACTTAATTCATTGGCAATAGCAGCCATCGCCCCCGCTACCAGGCCGATAATAATAAATTCACAAAGCACACTGGCGCGAATGAGTCGCCCCTTTGCACCTAGCGTACGCAAGATGGCTAATTCCTGCTGCCTTTCGTCCATACTCGCTTGTACTTGGGCTATTAGCACTAATGAGCCAGCCGCCAGCACCAATATCAAGATAAATTCCACCGCCAGTGATACTTGTTGCACTATACCGCGTAATTGATTAATCCTGCCGTCCACATCAAATAATGTAACACTGGCAAAGGGTTGCATTAACTGGGTGATTTCAGCTTTACGCTCACTGGGTAGATAGAAACTTGACAGGTAAGTCGGCTGAAAATCGCCCATAACCTGGGGTTGCAGCACAAAAAAGAAATTAGGCTGCATAGTTTGCCAATTGACTTCCCGCAGATTGCTGACGATAACATTGATAATTTCACTACCGACATTAAACGTTAGTTTATCTCCCAGCTTGATAGCCAGACGCTCTGCCAACTGTGCTTCCACCGACACCCCATACAAACCGTCCTTAAAGGTTTCGCCGGGCACAAACCATTGCCCCGAGACCACCTTATTCTCTTTTTGCAGACTGTCGCCCCAGGTCAGGTTAGCTTCACGACCCAAGCCGTCCCTGCCTCGGGACTGCCCTTGTTCATCATCGTCTTCCTTGGAAACTGAAGTGCGAATTTGTTCGTCATTTATAGCCACAAAGCGTCCCCGGACAACGGGGTAAAAGTCATCGACGGCAATCTGGTTTATCTTAAAATGCTGCTGCAATTGTGGCAATTGCTGATCGGTGATGTTAACCAAAAAATAATTAGGTGTGCCCTGGGGCAACTGATCTTGCCACTGCTGAACCATGTCGTTACGCATAACCAGTACAATCAGCAATAACATTATAGTCAGTGCAAAACTGATCAGTTGCACACTGTTGTCCATGGCCCTGCGACGGATGCGTGCCCAGGCAAGTTGCCAGGCTCCCATTTTACCCTGCCCCAACCTGCGTCCAAGCCAAATCAGGCCGTAGGTAACCAGCAATAAACTGGCTACCAGTAACAGCCCAGAGACAAAGAGGATGGCACTGATCCACAAATTACGACTATAGGCCCACATCAAAATAAAAATAGCCCCACCGGAAGCTAAAAACTGTATCACCCTGGAGCTCAGCCCTGCCCCCATATCCCGCCTAAGTACACGAAGAGGTGAAATCGAAAACAACTTCAACAAGGGATATAATGAAAATAATACCGCGCATACCGCACCGGTAAATACCGCAATAACCACAGGACGCCAGTGCCAGATATCCAGTGACACCTGGATCCTGTCGGCCAAAGCCCACACCACTATTTGTTGAAGCACAAAGCCCAAAGTGATCCCAAGCACAATGCCTAATAACGTAATAAAGATGATCTGTAGCAGGTAAACCTGCTGCACCATACTTTTTTTAGCCCCCAGGGTTTTCATGATTGCCACGGGATCATAGTGTCTTTGACTATAACGCTGAGCGGCAACCGCAATTGACACCGCGGCCAGTACTATGGCCAGCAAACTGGCTAACAAAAAATACTGCTCCGCTTTAGCAATCGAGCGGCCAATGGCTGAGTCATCATCGCTAACCGATAACCAGCGCTGTATTTCTGAGTCCAGTTTTGGGCCAAGCCAGGTGTAATAAGCCTCTAAGTCTTGTTCGCTACCCGTGAAAAAATAGCTAAAGGTCGCACGGCTCCCCGGGCCTATTACATGGGTAGCAGCCAGATCTTGCTCGCCTATAAGCACTTTGGGATCACCACCAAACACACTGAAACCGGCATCAGGTACTTCACTTAATACCTTTTTGATAACAAACGATTGCTCACCAATTTCGATTGACTTACCTATAGTCAATCCTAAGCTTTGAAACAATCTCGACTCTACCCAGGCTTCGCCTTTTTTCGGTAATTGATCGGTAACCTGGCCCAAGCCAAACGGCTCATCAGCTACTTTCACTGCGCCTTTAAGAGGATAACCTGGCGTAGCAGCACGCAAGTCGACCAACATCATCTGCTCATTGGCAAAAGCCATAGAACGGGTGTAAACCTGATGCGCACTTTGCAGACCCAGCTCATCGGCACGTTCCAGCCAAGCCGGATCAACCGCTTTTCTGGAATCCAGTACCCGGTCTGCTGCAATAAACTCGGCACTTTTGGCGGTCAAAGCGCTTTGCAGACGTTCACTGAAAAGTGACAATGATAATACCGATGCCACAGACAGCACTATCGCCAGTAAAATAATGGTTAATTCGCCCCGTTTAGCTTCGTGGCGAAAGAGTCGCCAGGCTAAACTCGTTACCTGATTAGCCATTCATTACCCTACCTGTTGTTTGATATTTTGCCCATCTGCCTGGGCCGATGGTAGCTCACTAACAGGGGTTATTTCTCGTAATTCGCCAGCCTGCATCCTGAGCTGACGCTGGCATTTACTGGCCAGAACACTGTCATGGGTAACCAATATCAAGGTGGTATTAGCTTCCTGATTTAGCGTAAACAACAAACGTTCAACCTTGTCACTGTTAGCAGCGTCCAGATTCCCCGTTGGTTCATCGGCGAACAGTATCTTGGGACGGGTAATAAAAGCCCGGGCAATAGCCACCCGTTGTTGTTCCCCCCCGGATAATTGATTGGGATAATGGTTACCACGGTGGCCCAAACCAACAAGTTGCAAAATTTCCTCCCCCCGGTTCCTGGCATCGCTCAAACCATTAATTTCCGCTGGCAACATGATATTTTCTAGGGCAGTCAGACTTTGTACAAGCATAAAGCTTTGAAAGATAAAACCTACTTTGGCGCCACGTAATTGGGCACGTTGCTCTTCATTCATGCTATGCAACGCTTGCTGATCCAGATAAATTTCACCCGTGGTGACTTCATCCAGACCAGCGAGTAAACTGAGCAGTGTCGATTTTCCTGAGCCAGAGGCGCCCACTATAGCCACCGACTCACCGGCCTTGACTTCGAAACTGATAGGCTGGAGGATCTGTAATTCACCTTGAGACGTAGAAACCGTTTTACTAACCGCAGATGTTTTGATCATGATAGCTGGAGCCATAGTGTTATTTTTTAATACCCATTTAATTCGAAAACGCATGCGTTTATTATTATTACTTATACCCATATTACTGTTTTCAGATCAGTTATGGGCAAAAAGTACTAAACTACTTATCTTAGGGGACAGCCTAAGCGCTGGTTACGGGCTGAAGCAAGAGCAAAGCTGGGTAACATTGTTACAAGATGCGTGGCAAGACTCTACCATCAGTGTGGTTAATGCAGCGATAAGCGGCGAAACCACAGATGGTGCGTTAGCCAGACTGCCCCGTTTATTGTCTCAACATCAACCAAGCCATGTTTATATAGAATTAGGTGGCAACGACGGTTTACAGGGACACCCTGTGTCTAAAATGCGCGCCAATCTGGCGCAAATCATTACCACCAGCCAGGCAGCGGGCAGTAAAGTCATTTTGCAACAAATGCAGATCCCCACTAATTATGGTCGCCGTTACACTGAATTATTTAACACTTCCTTTCAATCTTTAGCCGCCGAGCACAATGTCGCATTACTGCCCTTTTTCCTGTCCGATATTGCATTAGATCGAGATTTAATGCAGGCTGACGGGATACATCCTAATGCCCAGGCGCAAGGTATCATTGCCCTGGATATGCAAAAAAGATTGACCCCTTTGCTGCTCGGCGAAGCCTATAACTAAATGACTTGGGGTGTATTTAGCTATAGGATGGAATGATACAAACCGTTCAAAAGTGCAGCCTAATTCAGCTGATGATCACCAGGAAGTCAGTTGCCTAGCAGCAGCTCAACGTCAAATAGAAATTGAGTGCTCCCGCTGGAAATCCGCACCAAAGAATCTGTTCTATTATCAATCCTTCGGCCTGACACAGCTTTGGTGGCGACTCTCACTCCCCCTATCGCCAACCGCATTGTACTTAGTACATCTAAGCTTGTGGGGCTGAGTTCATTTGCCGCTTGGCTGACACCAATGGTTTTGGGTATATACCCGTTTTAGGGGCGCACGTAATTCATCGGCCGGTCTTGTTGTAAATCCAGGTAACGGTCGCGCAATTTGGTCTGGCGGGATTGCATATCCAGCAATTGGCCCTTAATAAAAACCTGCTCTGCGGTTTGGGTCACCTCCAGGGGATCCCCTGACCAGATAACGAGATCCGCTTGTTTATCTGCTTCCAGGCTCCCCACCAGAGTATCTATCTTATATATTATCGCTGGATTAATCGTCAAGGCCGCTAACCCCTGACTCCAGGCCAGACCATTGGCTACTGCATTACCTGCATGCTGCTTGGCTAAACGTATATTGTGGGACTCCATACCGATAGCCACCATTACCCCGGCTTTGTCCAACCTGGCAGCGTTGGCCATAGTGGCCCCCAATTGGTCAAAGGCGTAAGGCAAATTCGATTCTGGGTTTAAAATAACCGCTATATCATTAGCCGCTAACTCGTCGGCTACCCGCCATCCTTCTGTGGCTTGGAGCAACACAATGTGTAATTTAGGATGACGTTGTTTAAAGGCAATCACTTGGCGGATATCTGCCGCGCGCCGGGCATCAATGATCAGGGGGATGTCGCCGTTTACCACAGGCCACAGTGCCTGCAAATCTGCCCTGGCGAGTTCACCATGCCATTGTTGTGCGGGGCTTAACCCTTTGGGGCCAAAAAATTCTGTTTCGCTTATAGCTTGTTCCAGTGCCACCCACAATAATGCTCGGGATCCGCCAATATTATCAGCACCGCTATTACTCATATTGACACCCATGAAAGCGCGAGGTTTAATTATTGGCTGAGTTTTATCACCCAGGGTGATCATCGCCCCTTGGCCGCTAAAAAGTTGACTGCTGTGGGTCACCGATGATGCTGCAGAGGTCACTCCCGCAATCCGCGAAATATTCATCAATGACGAATCAGGGTTGATGCCAAAAGATACATCCGCTGCAGCGCCAACAGTAGAAAAGTTAACTGGCGATACCTCGCTATCGACAGTTCCGGCCGATGATGATACTTCAACCAGGCCAAGAGAAGTATGTGCTCCAATCAACCCCGGGGTTATCACTTTGCCCTTGGCATCAATCACTTTATAAGCCTGCAGGTCAGCATCACCTGTAAGAACTGCCTGAATTTTATCGTTCTGGATCAAGACAGTGGCATTTTCCAGCGTGCCCTTTGGCCCCATAGTGTGCACAGTAGCGCCGACTATGGCGTAGTTTTGCGCCTGCAGTGAGCTACACAACATACAGGTGATAATAAAGCTTAATAGAGCTTTCATTTACTGTCTCCTTCACCGGGTTGCCCCAATTCGAAATCACTTACCGGCCAACTTTCAGGATTGTTGCGATCATAAACCAGCGCTCCGTCTATATACACATGTTCGGCTTGTGCATAAGTCGAAAAAGGATCCGTACTCCACAACACCACATCAGCATTTTTACCGGACTCCAAAGATCCAGTTTGGGCGAAGATCCCCAGTGACTTGGCAGGATTGGCTGATAACCACTGCCAGGCGTCGGCCTGGGAAATATCCAATCCCGCGCGACGTCCATTTGCCCAAGCTTTGGCTGCCTCTTGATTCAGGCGCTGTATACCCAATTCGCTATCTGAATGTACTATGGCGCAAGCCTTTGCGGCATGCACCATGGGAATATTCTCCTGGATACCGTCATAGGCTTCCATTTTAAAGCCCCACCAATCAGCCCACATAGCAGAACACACATTGGCAGCCGCTAACTTGTCAGCAATTTTATATGACTCAACTGCATGGTGAAACACACTGATCTTGTAGCCAAATTCTTGCATCACATCGAGCATAGTGCCCATGTCATCGGCGCGGTAACAGTGCATATGCACCAGAATTTCTCCTTTGAGGACTTTGGCCAAAGTATCAAGTTTTAAATCACGCTTGGGCTGTTGAGGCGCTTTACCGGCGTCAAAATCTTTATAATAGAGATCCCATTTACGTTGATATTCCTGGGCATCAGCCCAGGCCTGGCGGTAGCCAGCCACATTACCCATACGGGTACCCGGGCCACCTTTGTCACCATAAACTCGTTTAGGGTTCTCGCCACAGGCCATTTTCAAACCATAGGGGGCGCCAGGAAATTTCATGTCCTGTACCACGCGATCAGGCAAATTTTTAACCGTTACGCCCCTACCGCCAACCAAATTAGCCGAACCAGGTAAAATCTGCATGGCAGTTACACCTCCAGCCAGGGCACGGCCAAAACCAGGATCTTGTGGCCATATAGAATGTTCGGCCCATACTTGTGCTGTCACAGGTGCGGTCTTTTCATTGCCATCTGAATGGGAGGATGTTGAAGGCGCTGGATAGACGCCAAGGTGGCTGTGTACGTCGATTATCCCCGGAGTAACCCATTTCCCTTGGCCATCGACTACTGTGGTATCCCCTGTGGCTGGCAGATTTTGTCCTAAGCTGACAATCTTGCCACCTTGCATCAGCAGCGCACCTTTCTCGATACGCCCACCAATCCCATCAAGAATAGTCACATTTTTAATTAACGTTGCATTGCTGGTAATGGGCTGATAGGTACTGGGAAAGGGATCCCCATTAATAACAACGGCTTCACGTTTGGACGGGTTATCACCGCAGGCGGTTAAAATTCCCGCTGCCAATAAGATGCCAGACTGCATTATTTTTCTGTTTTGATAGTGCATAAATTCCCAGATTTTTTATGTTTAATTAGCGGGTAATAAATGCTACCAGCCAGGCTCTGTCATCGAGCAAGCTAGCGAGACAACTGCGCCACTATTTGCTGTGACTCACGCAAAGTTTTGATCTGTCCAAAAAGGGTTTCTGCTTCCAGGTATTGACGACTCAAATAACCTAACCACTGTTTTAAGCGATTGGGAAAATATCGACCTTTGTCACCATATAATTCATAACCCGAATAATCCAGCAGCAACTGGTTCACTCCTTGCCAGGGCATGATGTCTTCTTTACCACGAATCACTTGCGCTAAATTGGGCATGGCCAGCGCCCCCCGTCCCAACATAATATTCTGACAATTGGATTGCAATTGGCAGTCTAAAGCATTTTGTTTCGACCAAATTTCACCATTGGCAATAATAGGTACCTTAACTCTTTTTTTAATCTCGGCGATCCAGGGCCAAAATGCCGGGGGTTTGTAACCTTCAACTTTAGTACGAGCATGGATCACCAGCAGATCAGCACCGGCATCGTTGATGGCCGCAGCATTTTCAAACGCCAGACTCTTATCATCAAAACCCAAACGCATTTTGGCCGTTACTTTATGCTCAGCGGGTACGGCTTTGCGTACCGCAGACACTATTTTAAATAAAGTCTCGGGCTCGCGCAGTAATATTGCCCCCCCCATACTTTTATTCACAGTTTTGGCCGGACAACCGAAATTCAAGTCCACCCCGTTTGAGCCAAGTTCAATAGCACGCACCGCATTTTCAGCCAACCATTGGGGATGCTGACCTAATAACTGCACGCGTACAGGTGTACCGCATGGGGTTTTGCCCTGGGTATGTAGCTCCGGACAAAAGCGATAAAATACTTTTTTGGGTAGCAACTGATCGACCACCCGCACAAATTCGGTAACACAAAGATCGAAACCTCCAACACGCGTCAACATGTCGCGCATCAGGTGATCTACCACTCCCTCCATAGGAGCCAATATTATTTGCATACTCGGTACTGTCCTGTTTGATCATTGCCTGAATGGCAAAAGAACTCATAAAAATAAATCATTGCGCAGTGCCAACAGCGGTGATTAACGAAAACTGGGGCAATTGAGTTTGAACTGACGTTGGCGTTCCTGGCAGTTATGCAAAATAACGTATCTTTGTTGCCCGCTAGCATCCCCCCAACCAGTAATTTCGTTTAACAAACGAAAACAACCCATACACATATCCTGCTCATCCAGACAGCAATTCCCGATACAGGGTGAGGCAACGTTATTGGACGTTTTGGTGTTATCTGACATGCTAAGTCCACGAGTAATTTTGGGGCTAATAATAACATAGGTTTTACAAACATAACCTAACAGGATTATGAGTTACAAAGGTTATACCCACGTTTGCTAAGCTCTCACTGGCGGGTATTATTGACCTGGATGCCGGTCATTAAGCTTATGTTGGGTTATCAACAATAGGACTGGCGTCGTTAGGTGCTCCACTAACGATCGCTTCCAATACGGTGCCTGCAAGAACATAGACTCTATCAAGCAAAGGCTGATACACGGCAGAGGCCGTTAAGGAGCGCTGAGTCGTCAAGCCAGACTGAGAAAAATAAGGTAACAAGTCTTCACCTTGATCGTTATCATCAACCAGCCAGCATTCACGTTTTTGATTGCGCCAGTCTACGGTTAATCGAGGCTTAATGGGTGAATTACTGTCGCTCTTAGGCACCACAGAGGCTCGCATATACTGCCCAGGGATTGCCGCGCATTTCCCCCATGGCCTCACCCAATTTAGATAAATATATCAGATCGAGCGAGTTGGTCCATACACCTCGCAGGGTAACGGTAATAAGTCGCCCTACTACCTTGATCTTAAAGTGTGCCGCTAGTGCAGTACACTTTGCTGACATTTGTATTACAAGTTAGGTGATATATTGCTTTTTATTTAACGATAGCTACATAAAAAAGACATAAAAAAACCGCACGTATGTGCGGTTTTTTATTTGGCGTCCCCAAGGGGGTTCGAACCCCTGTTACCGCCGTGAAAGGGCGGTGTCCTAGGCCACTAGACGATGGGGACAAAAAATCGGCTTTCGAAAGCAAGCTTTCGAGATTTTTTGTAAGGCGAGGTGAGCCGGAGAACCGAGCGACCTATGCATTTACAAAAATGCCTAAATTGTGTCATCTAGTTTCTGTAAGGTTAGTCGAGCCTACGAGAGGAACGACAATATTCTTACAAAAACCAAGATTTTATCTAATTATTATTCACTGGCCTAGGCGGTAGTAAATAATCCTGTTCTATATATAAATAAACCGCACAGTTACCTGTGCGGTTTTTTATTTGGCGTCCCCAAGGGGGTTCGAACCCCTGTTACCGCCGTGAAAGGGCGGTGTCCTAGGCCACTAGACGATGGGGACAAAAAATCGGCTTTCGAAAGCAAGCTTTCGAGATTTTTTGTAAGGCGAGGTGAGCCGGAGAACCGAGCGACCTATGCATTTACAAAAATGCCTAAATTGTGTCATCTAGTTTCTGTAAGGTGAGTCGAGCCTGCAAGAGGAGCGACAATGTTCTTACAAAAACCAAAATTCTATCTAACGCTTATTCACTGGCCTAGGCGGTAGTGAATAATCCTTGTTCTGCAACATAAACCACATCCGTTGGTTTAATTTAAAATGGCGTCCCCAAGGGGGTTCGAACCCCTGTTACCGCCGTGAAAGGGCGGTGTCCTAGGCCACTAGACGATGGGGACAAAAAATTGGCTTTCGAAAGCAAGCTTTCGATATTTTTTGTAAGGTGAGGTGAGCTGGCGAACCGAGCGACCTTATCATTTACAAAAAGCCTAAATTGTCTCATAAGTTTCTGTAAGTTGAGTCGAGCCTGCGAGAGGAGCGACGTTATTCTTACAAAAACGTAGTATCTATCTTGAACGTTAATCCATGTAAGCATAGGTAAGCCAGCGAACCGAACTACTTTTTATTTACAAAAAACCAAAATTCTATCTTATCTTTATTTACTGGCCTAGGTCTGCCGTAAATATTCCTTGATATTGGTGGAGCCAGGCGGGATCGAACCGCCGACCTCTTGCATGCCATGCAAGCGCTCTCCCAGCTGAGCTATGGCCCCAATACTTATTTAATGAGCTTACTGCTTTTTGATAAGTAGCTGTCGTTCCGTGACAGCGGGGCGCATTCTAGGCACCCCTCCATTTTATGTCAACGGTTTTTTGAGTAATTTTCAGATTTTCTCTCTGTTTGCTATATATTTGAGCGCTTTGTCTATACGGTGAGCAATTTGCTCTGGTTTCAATAAATTTAAAGTCATATCCAGCGCCGGGGAATTCCCCGCACCTGTAGCAGCCACTCTTAAAGGCATACCCACTTTCCCCATACCTACATCCAAATTTTCTGCAGTTTGATCAATAGCATTATGTATCGATTCGGTATTCCAATTATCCAGTGCCATTAAAGATACTTTAACTGCCTCTAATGCTTCTCTGGCTACAGGACGCAAATGTTTTTTCGCAGCCTTAGCATCAAAATCATCAAATTCCTGATAAAAATAACGGCTTGTTTCAGCCAATTCTTTAAGTGTCTTGACCCTGTCGGCCTGGATTGCAATCACTTCTTCTAAAGCGGGCCCATTACCAAGGTCGATGCCCTGCTGATCAAAATGCCATTTAGCATGGGGTAAGACCTCAGCAACCGGCAGCTCTTTAATATAATGCTGATTTAACCAAATCAATTTATCCGTATTAAACGCCGAAGCGGACTGCCCAATGGCATTCAGGCTGAACAACTCGATCATTTCATCCACAGAAAATATTTCCTGGTCCCCGTGTGACCAACCCAAGCGGACTAGATAGTTTAAAAGGGCCTGGGGCAAATATCCGTCATCACGAAACTGCATGACACTGACAGCTCCATGACGTTTGGATAACTTTTTACCGTCATCACCTAAAATCATTGAGACGTGTGCATATTCAGGTACAGGCGCACCTAAGGCGGCCAGAATATTAAGTTGTCGTGGCGTATTGTTAATATGATCCTCACCACGTACTACGTGAGTTATGCCCATATCCCAATCGTCCACCACCACACAAAAGTTATAGGTGGGGGCGCCATCGCTACGTAAAATAATGACATCATCCAGTTCGCTATTGGCAATTTGGATTTCACCCCGAATATGGTCTTTGACGACTACACTGCCCTCCTGGGGATTTTTAAAGCGCACGACAAATGGTTGATCCAATGGATGATCAGTACGCTCACGCCAGGTGCCAGGATAACGAGGTTTTTCGCCTCTACCTTTTTGCTGTTCACGAATGTCATCCAGTTCCTGGGAACTCATAAAACACTTATAAGCTTTGCCTTCATCAATAAGTTGCTGGATAAGTGCCTTATAGCGATCGAATCGCTGGGTTTGATAATAGGGTCCATCATCCCAGTCCAGACCAAGCCACTGCATCCCTTCTAATATTGCATCTATGGCCGCTTGAGTAGAGCGCTCTATATCAGTATCTTCAATGCGCAGCACAAACTTGCCACCCTGGCTTTTGGCATACAACCAGGAATAAAGTGCCGTACGGGCGCCACCAACGTGTAAAAAACCTGTTGGGCTCGGGGCAAAACGGGTAACTACTGTCATGCTATAAATAATCCTATTGACGATACATTGCCGGTATTTTAACAGTCAATGGCTCTGATGATAAAGGGCTAACCAATTTAATCATCGTCAAATGCCCCAATACATACAACAGGACACAATAAGCCAAATAAACAACCTGCAAATGTTGCTAAAAATGAATGACGGCTTGGCTAAATCTTGTTTACATTTCCAAATTTGCTTACGTTTTGTGCCTATCGTTTATTTTTCAGCCGCTTGAACACTATTTTTTAATTTACAGTTGACACTGTGGAACGCATACCTATAATAGCGCTCCACTTACCGAGGCAACTCAATAAGTGGGAAACGGTCGTTCAACTCTGTTAAAGAGAAGAGCATCGACACCCTTTACAAGAAATAGTCGAGGGGCACTGGTTCAGGCTAGTGTATGACAAATATTTCAATATGGTCGCTTAGCTCAGTTGGGAGAGCATCGCCCTTACAAGGCGAGGGTCACTGGTTCAAGCCCAGTAGCGACCACCACCCTATACAAGAAATGGTAGAGGGGCACTGGTTTAGACTAGCGTAAGAACAACATTTCAATATGGTCGCTTAGCTCAGTTGGAAAAAGAGAAAGCATCGCCACCCTTTACAAGAGATGGTCAAGGGGCACTGGTTCAGACTAGTGTAAGAACAACATTTCAATATGGTCGCTTAGCTCAGTTGGAAAAAGAGAAAGCATCGCCACCCTTTACAAGAGATGGTCAAGGGGCACTGGTTCAGACTAGTGTAAGAACAACATTTCAATATGGTC
>Ga0307489_10001365_pt1 | contig 16011 bp, 17 predicted proteins | sample SB12metaG_FD_202247 | JGI IMG/M metagenome (GOLD analysis project Ga0307489, IMG submission 202247) | Sea-ice brine microbial communities from Beaufort Sea near Barrow, Alaska, United States - SB 1.2 | ecosystem: Environmental > Aquatic > Marine > Coastal | place: USA: Alaska | collected... | reverse complement strand
TTGTTTGTTTGTTTGTTTGTTTGTTTGTTTGTTTGTTTGTTTGTTTGTTTGTTTGTTTGTTTGTTTGTTTGTTTGTTTGTTTGTTTGTTTGTTTGTTTGTTTGTTTGTTTGTTTGTTTGTTTGTTTAATGTGTTAGTGCAGGTAATCGTTTATTTTAGGTGGCTACAAAAAACATTTGCTTCGCCTATTCTGTTGCAGCACAAATACTAGGTACTGCAAGTTCATCTTTGGTTTTGGGTAGCAACGTCTTTCTGATGCCCGTATGTCTCTAATTTGCACTAATAACTCCCCGAGATAATGAGATATCCCCTCAGGGTTTTGAAACGTTCATCGTCCATAACAAATCCTATATTTGAAATGGAACAATTATTATTTAATCCAAAAGTTGCATTTGTGACTTGAATTCAGCAAATAAAAACGGTGTAAAATTGTTTTTTTCGTTTATTTCATTTTTTATTAAGGGATTCCTACCTGTTCATCTATGATTTATTGCGAGGTATAGCAATAAATTTAAGCGTTAAAAACCGCTGTTTACCGAACTACTCCATTGCTATATTGACAAATAATAGCTGTACATTCTTAGACCGTCAATAATTTTCTTATCCTTATTTTTTATCCAGCTCCCCAAAATCAAAAACGAAATTACAAAAGGCCTTAACACCTGTTTTAAAACCAGCATCGTCAATTATAAATTCAGGTGTATGGTATCTGCTGCTTTAGGATCTTCCCCTCTTGTCATCCCTCCTATGCCAAAGTACATGCCTGGCACTTTTTGAGCAAAAGACGAAAAGTCTTCTGCACCCGTTCCAAGAGGAAAGAGCGCTACATTCTTTGTACCTGGCGATTTTTGTAAAGACGGTAACATATTTTTTGTAAGTTCTAAATCGTTATTTGATTACAATCTAGAATATTAAGACCTAAAACAGCGCGCTTTAAACACCGTAATTTATGTTTTTTTTTATAAAATTTTAATTGCACCTAAAGGTCATTAATTTTAGGGTTCAAGCACTACATTTAGCAACCAAATCGTTGATATAAAGTCCGCACTAATTTTTGTAAGTAGGCGAATATTAACCATTCATTTTATATGGTATTAATACTAATGTTTTTCTATAAATAGCCCAACCACCATTTTTCTTTGTGGTCTAATTTATATTGACCAAATCGCTTACACAGTGGATAAAGCGCCATTACAATTCCTATCCAAACAACATAAACCCAACCTAAAGGAAGACCATAGCCATCCAATTCAGGTACCTCAGATACCCAATTTTTTAAAAGCATCACTTTCCAACCAAATCCTGTAAGCTGCGCCAAAAGCATGGCAGATACGTGAATAAAGTACAGGTGCAAAATGTAATAGAAAAAGGGTACTTTCCCATACACTTTAAAGATAGTAACGAGTCTTCCCTTCAACTTTTCTGATTTTCCCAAAAAGAGGAACGTAATTCCCAGTGTCATTAGTAGGTAGGTGAGTGAAGGAGGGTATTTACTTGGGTTAAAAAACGAAAATAGCGTTTGAAGTGTTGTATCGTAACTTTCCCATTGATTCGAGTTTCCATAGTTATTATACCACCGAACAACACCGAAAAGAACAATGGACAAAATTCCAATCAATGTAAATAATTTTTGACGCTTGATAGGCTCCATTGTTTTACGATAAAATGAACCGATGTAATAACCAAGGGACATTACTCCCACCCAAGGTACAATTGGGTACGCTGTAAACATTTTTCTGCCACCTAAAATAGTAAACATATGCTGCTCGTGAAGAATGGACCATAAAAAATTGTCTTCAAAATGGATGTCGTCTAATAAATTATGACCTAAAATGATGAGGAGACTGCACCACAAAATTGATTGAAATGGGAGGTGTATCATCGCTGCTAAAAAAATCATGCTGATCCCAAGCGACCAAATGACCATAAGTGGTATTGTTCCAAAATGGATATCGAAAAACCATGCAAAATTAACAAGGATCACCTCAACAAATATTAGCCAAATACCACGTTTTAATAAAAAAACGGACAACTCTTTTTTAGATTTTCGCATGCCCACCAAAAAGGCAGAAACACCAGCCAAAAAACAAAATGCAGGAGCACAAAAATGAGTGATCCATCGGGTAAGATACAGGAAAGCATCTGTTTGAAGAGGATCCGTGGGGTTATTAAAAAAAGCGTCATAATGAAAAAAATCCCTCGTGTGATCTAACGCCATAATTACCATTACTACTCCTTTCAATAAGTCCAAAGATTGAATTCTTTGTGTTGCTATTTTCTCCATAAATTTAACTCCTATATCTTTACTAACAGTGTGTTATTTAATTCTAAGGGAGCAAGCTAATAAATAAAACACAAAACACAAAATTTCGTTAATAATTGTGAAAATAACCAAAACTAACAATTCACGTTACATGCCTTTCTATTTTGTAAAGAAACCAGTATTGTCGTATTTTAATTAAAGAAACGGTCCTTACTTAGCGTACCAAAGTTTCTATATCCAACTTTTTAATCCGTAATAGTAGCATTTGTAGCTTGTTATAAAGTTTACAATGTTTTAAATTTGGAGTTCCGATTGTCCAACGCTGGGACACAAGAATATTTAGAATGCATACCCCTATTATTTTCTTAACACTTTGATTCATTTTGTTGGTATTTAAAAAAAGCCACGGCAATACATTTTTTTGATATTCAGAATATCCTTATATTTACAAAGCATTTAAAAGTAAAAAAAAACGTCTTGAAAAAAATCATATATCTCTTCTTTCTAATTAGTTATTTAAACACACATGCACAAAATAAAACGGTTGCTACATCAGCTATCTACGATATTAAAATTGAAGGAATAGATGGCAAAATTATCGATCTTAAAAAATACAAAGGAAAAAAAATACTGTTCGTAAATGTAGCTTCTGAATGCGGTTTTACAAAGCAATACGATGGTTTGCAAGAATTGTATCGCACTTATAAAGATAAATTAGTGGTTATTGGTTTGCCTTGCAATCAGTTTGGTGGCCAAGAACCTGGTGCCGCAAAAGAAATTGAAACTTTTTGTCGCTTAAATTTTGGAGTAGATTTTCCGTTAACCACTAAAATTAAAGTAAAAGGAAAAGGGCAACATGCATTGTATGAGTGGTTGACTACAAAAGCCAAAAACGGAAAAAAGAATTCTTCTGTAAAATGGAATTTTCAAAAATACTTAATTGATGAAAACGGAATTTTTCTAGACGTTTTTTACTCTATGACAAAACCAATGAGTACAAAAATTGTCAAATTAATTTAAAAGCGTTTCAGAGACTAAACACTACAAATAGAAAATATCCTTAAAAATAAACAAATAGTACCTTATTATTTTCAATCGGTCTCCTTCAATCTTCTTTTACGCTCCTAAGAACGAATAGTAAACTAATACAATTTAAAAAGTGGGCCCTATTTTAACAGCAATTGTCTGTATTGCGCTATTAATGAGCAATAGCAAAGAGGAAGCATCCCAACATACTTTTTTAAAATAGAAACCCGAACTGACCTAGGTCAGCCACTCCCTTTAAAAGCAAATGTACCTTTGAAATTCGAAACAAATAAAAGTTCTTTGATAGTTTATAATTCTTATTGCCTGGTAAGTAATAACCGCTAGGCTCTAGATTTAGCTTAAATTTCTAAAAAAACAGGTTCTAAATAACGAGCAGTCTTAAACCCTATTTAGCACCCTCAAAGAAATTAAAATCTTAAAAAAACAACCTTTTTTCAAAACAAGATTCTAGAAGGTACTTGCTCTTTTTTTTATCCTGATGCAAAAATTATTTCTAAATAGTAAAAATTGATAAAAAATAGAACAGTAGAAAGATAGTCGTGCAGTCGTATTAAAATTTGGGGTACTTATTTGTTACCCTAAATAAAAACTTGAAAGCCAAACGCTATAAAATAAAGACAGCATCCATTTAAGATTGTTTCAAATGTACTACCAAACTAAATATGAAAAAAGACCTTAATGAAGTACTCCTAAAAAAACGTTTTGTTTAAGGTCCAAAAGAAAAAACAGCTACAAGTAAACAGCTACCTATCATAAAATATGATCAGATAATTTTATATTAATAAAAAATAATTGAGGAATAATATTGATAAAAAACTCCTCTAAACAACAACAACTTTTAGAGCATAAAAACTAGTTATTATATAAATTTCAAAATAAATAAAAATGGATAATTCAAAGTTAAATATACCACCAGAATTAAGGAAAATAGTTAAATATTGGCGCCTTATCGTCTCCTTCTCTCTTTTAGTCATCATTTTATGGTCATCAATTTTTCAAATAAGTACTGAAGAAGTGGGTGTAATTACTCGATTTGGAGAATATGTGCGACAAGTAGAACCCGGATTAAATTTCAAAGTGCCTTTAGCAGAAGATGTTTACAAGGTTCCAGTAGAAAGACAACAAAAACTAGAGTTTGGTTTCCGAACATCTAGAGCTGGAATAAATACACAATATCGCCAATCATCAAGTACCAAAGATGAATCACTTATGCTTACTGGAGATTTAAATCTTGCAGAAGTACAATGGGTAGTGCAATATAGGGTAGATAATGCATACAATAATCTATTTGAAGTTAGAAACCCTCAAAACACACTGCGCACACTCTCTGAAGCTGCAATGCGACAAATTGTGGGTGACCGAACCGTAAATGAAGTGCTGACTGTTGGCCGAACAGAAATAGGAAGTAAGTCACAAGAACTTATTCAGAAAATATGCAGAGAGTATTCATTAGGCATCAAAATAGAGCAAGTAGTGCTTCAGGATGTGAATCCACCAGAGCCAGTAAAAGCTGCTTTCAATGCCGTAAATGAGGCGCAACAAGAAAAAGAGACCTTGATCAATCAAGCGAAATCTGAATACAATAAAGTCATACCAAAAGCAAGAGGTCAAGCTCAAGAAACCATTCAACAAGCAGAAGGATATGCTGCCGAGCGTGTAAATAATGCAGATGGAGAAGCTGCGCGATTTACAGCACTTTACAACGAATTTATTAAGGCACCTGAGGTAACTAAAAGAAGGGTGTACTTAGAAACCATGTCAAGCGTGATACCTAAAATTGGTAACGTAGTCATAACAGATGAAAAAGGAAACAACGTATTGCCTTTATTACAAATGGGGATGAACAAAAAAAATATAAAATAATGAAAACTAAATCAATTTTAATTCTCGTAGCGATCGGTGTCATACTCATCGGTTTAAATAGTAGTGTTTTTACTGTTCAAGAAAAGGATCAGGTGATCATCACACAGTTTGGAAAACCTGTTGGTGAAGCAATTACCGAGCCTGGAATGCACTTTAAACTCCCTTTAATACAAGATGCTAATTATTTTGAAAAGCGTGTAATGGAATGGAATGGTGCCCCAAACCAAGTGCCAACCAAAGACAAAAAGTTCATCTTCGTAGATACTTATGCAAGGTGGCAAATTACAGATCCACTTCAATTTTTTAAACGACTTACAAACGAACGCGGTGCACAATCTCGTATCGATGATATTTTAGATGGAGACACACGTGATTTCATAGCAAATAATGACATTGAAGAAACGGTGAGAACCAGCAATAGAGTCCCTGAATCATCCGATACCGAAATTGTTGGTGATTCTTTGGCAAAAATTTATGTAGGTAGAGATAAGATTCAACAAATGATACTGGAATCAGCAAATATACAAACAGCAGATCTTGGGATTGAAATACTCGACTTTCGATTTAAGCGTATCAATTATGTACAGGAAGTTCAGGATCAAGTATATGAGCGAATGAAAAGTGAGCGTTTTAGAATTGCTGATAAATTCCGTTCCGAAGGCCAAGGAGAAGCCTCACGTATCAATGGTGAAAAAGAAAGAGAGTTAAAAAACATACAATCCATCGCATTTAGGGATGCTGAAATGATCAAAGGTGAAGCAGATGCTAGCGCAGCCTCCATTTACGCAGAAGCCTATAATAGATCCAATCAATCGAGAAAATTGTATGGCTTCCTAAAATCAATGGAAACATTTGAAAAAACTTTTGATGCCAAAACATCCGTTTTCCTTTCTACAGATAGTGAATTGTATAGATACCTGAAAAGGATGGATTAAAATTTTGCAAAAAATGGAGAAATAAAACCGGTGATTGCTGCTACGTACTATTTTGAGGACGGTATTGAGGCCTACGCTTATTTAGCAACAGAAAGTGCAAAAGGAAAAGTGATTAACCGCATGGCTTAATCCCTTCAAAGTACTTATGGCCTATTAATTTTTATTAAAAAATAGAGGATGGATACCGACAAAAAAAACATACTAATAGCTGGTGCCAACGGCACTACGGGAAGAATTATTATCAATTTATTAAAAGAATCTGAAAGCTATAAACCGATTGCTATGGTTAGAAATCAGGAGCAAAAAAAGTATTTCGAAAATAAACAAGTTTCCACAGTAATTGCAGATCTTGAAACGGATGTACACCCTGCTGTAAAAAAAATAGATAAAGTTATTTTTGCTGCAGGATCTAAAAATAAAAACGTTCTTAAAGTAGATCAAGAAGGGGCAAAACGGCTAATTGATGCCGCTAAAAATGCTGGTGTAAAAAAGTTTGTGATGTTGAGTTCTATGGGAACAGAAAACCCTTCTATAGGAGGAGCACTTGAAGAATACTTCAAAGCAAAACAAAATGCAGATGATTACCTAAAAAACAGTGGATTGATCTATAGCATTGTAAAACCTGGTGCATTGACAGATGAAAAAAGCACCCGTAAAATTCAACTAAAAGAAAAATTAGAAAGCCAAGGAAGTATTTCAAGAGCAGATGTTGCTCATACCTTAGTTGAAGTTTTAGAAGATGATGTAAAACAGAACCAAGTATTTGAAATTATAACTGGCAGTACCAGCATCAAAAAAGCAGTTATCGATTGCTAAATAAAATAAAAAATAAATTAATTATGACAAAAATAAAGCCAATATATACAACAGAAGTGATTGCTAAAGGGGGTCGAAACGGCCAAGTAAAAAGTAATAATGATGTTCTAGATTTACAAGTGAGAGCGCCAAAAGAAATGGGTGGATCAAGTGATGCTTACGCAAATCCTGAAATGCTTTTTGCGGCAGGATATTCAGCTTGTTTCGACAGTGCCTTAAACTTAGTTCTTAAAAAAGGCAAAATAAAAACAGGAGAAACAACCGTACATGCAAAAGTAAGCATCGGTCAAATAGACAACGGTGGTTTTGGTTTAGCCGCAGCCCTAGCTGTAAATATTCCAGAAATACCTTTAGAACAAGCGCAAGAATTGACTGCACAAGCGCATAAAATATGTCCTTATTCTAATGCTACACGTGGTAATATTGAAGTAACACTATCTGTAACCAATAATACGATACACGTGTAAAATTTGTAGCTAAAACAGCGCATCCTGTTTTAGCTACAAAATTTACTTTCTAAATTGCGCTCATGAAATTCTAGCAGCAAGTGTTGCGCTCGCTCAGAGAGACCAGCGTTCACATACATATGGCTTCCTTTGAAAAAATATTGTATTTTAGCAGCTATTAAAGTTCTTAATGGTTTACGATGTAAAAAATGATTGTGTTTAATGCAAAATACCTCTTATGATATTTACGAATACAAATAAAGAAATAACATTAATTTATAACTCAGAAGAACATGTTGGTCGTCAAATGCTCGCCAATGCCCTCTCGGAAAAAATCACTGTTCACGATATCGATCTAAAACATATCAAATTAACTCCAACGCAATGGGCTAGTTTAGCATCACAGCTAAACACAGACATCAGTAATTTAATCGATACTAAAAGCCCTCATTTTTTGAAAAAATTTGGACAAGTAGAAGATTTAACTAGTCAAGATTGGCTAAGCCTTTTAGCCCATAATCCTGAGATATTAAAAGCACCTATTGTATTGAAAGGAAGCAAAATAAGCATGCTAACAGACCCAGAAGATTTACTTTATTTTCTTAAATAAAGCAGTGAAGATCAGAGGTGCTTTGCTTTAAAAATAGATTTATTGAACCGCTGTTTTAAACTACGGTAATTGATGACATCCTACTTTCTTTAAGAACAAGAACACATAACTCCTTTTTTCACCTTAATTTAGAGGGGTACACACATTCTTAGCGACATGTGCACATAGCTGTTTTTTTAGGGACGAACTTGCTGAGACATGATAGGTTATACACTATTTATATCCTCTATTTTAAGAAATACCTAAACAGGATTCAATGCTTTTTAGCACATTGCTTTCTCCTCGAATAATTAGACAATAATTACCCTTCTTTAAGTTCGTCAAATAGTTGCTAATTTCCTTGGCATCTGAATCTAAACCTCTAAATATTCCTAAAAGACCCGTAGGCAAAGAAGCCAGTTCCCTTTGGTCTACTTTATTCAAAAATGTAGGTGTCAAATGACCTGCAATAAATAAGAAACCGAACTCGGAATTATGGAAATAACCAAATTTAATTTCTTTCGGGAATACAACCCTTAATTCCTGTTGTATTGCTGCACTACTTTTTTGCAACTCTTTTTTAGTAGTTGTTTTACTGTTTGTAAGTTTGCCCAAAACGGAGAACTGGAGCGCTGTCTTGTTTTTTTGTGCAATATTGTTTACCACGGTTTCTATTTTAGATAACTTGTTGTAGCTTCTAATGACAAAAAGTTTTTGTGGTGTTTTGTAATTTTCAGAAAACATAATACAATTATTAATTTAGTTTCTATCCATTGCTAAATTAATGGGAATATTCCCTTTGTTTGCTGACCTAGGTCAACCCTTCTTGCTTTATCCAAAAAGAGCTATCTGCTCTAAACTTTTTTGCTCCTGAATAATAATTTCACTTTGAGCGCCAATAGTTACTAGGCTTTCTTCTTTAAAGTTTGTTAACATTCTGATTGTAGTTACTGTAGCTGTGCCAATAAGGCTTGCTAAATCTTCTCTTGAAATAGTGATTCTTGTTTTTTCAGAATTATACAGGTTTTCTTTATTCAATAAATCTAATAGTACTTTTGCTAAGCGCTGTCTAACTGAAGAAAAAGCCATGCTTACCAATTGTTCTTGAAGATCTATCAAGTCGTTCGAAATCATCGTAATAAATTTGTTTGAAATTAACTTATCACCAAATAGTACCGTTACAAAATCAGCCTTTGGTATCTCAAAAACTTCTGTTGGCTCAATTGCTACGGCAGTGTCTTTATACAGACCTTTGTCATTTAATAAAGAAAGCTGGCCCACAAATTGTCCTGCACCAAACAACCCTGTTACTAAAGATTTACCAGACTCATCGCTCATCGTTGTTTTTACAGCTCCTTTTTGTATAAAATAAAGTGTATTTGCTGCCGCTCCTTCCATAAATATGACCTCTTTTTTGTCAAAATTTACAGGCACTCTGTCTTCAGAAAGACTTTCTATACTTTCGTACAAAGATGCTTCATTGAAAAATTGATTGATACCTTCAATATCTCTAGAAAATGTTGCTCTCAGAAAACTATATTTTTTAAGTCTAGCGGCAATTACTGCGATCAGTTCGCTTTCTTCAAAAGGCTTTGTAAGATAATCATCTGCTCCTAGGTTCATTCCTTTTCGAACATCTGTTCTTTCTGTTTTTGCCGTGAGAAACACAAAAGGAATACTAGCCGTTGTAGGGTCTTCCCTGAGGCGCAATAACACTTCATATCCATTCAGTTTTGGCATCATAATATCACAAATAATAATATCTGGTTTTAAAAGCCTTGCAATTTCAACGCCTTTTTCCCCATCTTCTGCTGTGCGAACGGCATAGTTTTCTAGTTCCAATATTTCCGCCATATTCTCTCTAACATCTTGGTTGTCTTCTATGATAAGTACGTTTTTCATCGTTTTATTTTTTACTTGGTATTGGCAACTTGACTAAAAAAGTAGCGCCTTTGTTCGTCTTGCTCTTAAAATCAATAGTACCATTCATAAGGTCTACAAATTGTTTTATAATATGAAGTCCCAGTCCTGTTCCTTCAATATCTTGCACATTTTTTGCTCTAAAAAAACGTTCAAACAACTTATCTTGTTCTTCCTCTGGAATACCGATTCCCTTATTCTGAACCTCCAAAGAAATAAATTGGTTGCACTCCTTTATTTTGATATGAATATCTGTATTTTCTGGAGAATACTTGATTGCATTCGATAGCAAATTCATTAAAATACGTCGTACTAGTTTTGGGTCAAGGTTTAGTAAAACTGGCGCATCTGGAACTGAAAGAATGATGTTTTTTCCCGTTTTTTTTGTTATTGACACCTCATCAATGAGAGTTTTAGCAAGTGCTACAAAATCGAAAGTTACTTTATTGGCTGTAACTTTCCCTTCTTCTAACTTACTTAGAGACAAGAAATCATTTAAAATAACTACCAATTGTTTTACATTTCTCTTGATTTGAGAAACATACTTCTCACGTTTTTGTTCCTTCTCTGGTCCATTTTGTCTACCAATAAGAATTGCCGAGGTCTGTATGGCACTTAAAGGTGTTCTAAACTCATGAGATGCCATCGCAACAAATCGTGATTTCAGTTCGTTCAATTCCTGTTCTTTTTTTAAAGCGTTCTTAGAATCTTGTTCAACTTTTTTTTGTGCAGTAATATTGCTGTAGACAAACAGAGCACTTGAAATAAAGGCGTTCTTATCAACTAATGGAATTGTATTTACAGAGAAATACTTGCTCTTATAAGCTATTTCAAAACCAAGGTGCTCTCCTGCAATCGTTTTTAAAATATCCTGCTTTAATTTGGCTTTTTGTGCTGAGGAAAACATGGTGATATCGGCAACAGCTGTTTCTTCATAGCCCTTTTTACCCAAGCCTAATAATGCAACAGTTTCACCTTCTATCAAAAGCATTTCAAATTTAGCATTAAAAACAATAATAAACCCATTAGGAAAATTCTTAGCAATTGCCGAGGATAAAGATTTACTAGCAATGACACTTTTTTTTGCTTCTTGGGTTTCCTCTATTTGATCTTCGAGACTTAAATTAGACGCTACCAGTTTTTCTACCGTAGCAGTTAATTCGCTGGTTCTACTAGCCACTTTTCTTTTTAATTCTTGTGAATATATTTGTAGTTGGCTTTGCGTAGTCTTTAGCTTTTTTTCTGTTTTTTCACGAGCTGTAATGTCTGACACAAAAACTATTACAACTTCTTTTCCAGCTATTTCAGTGGTCGTTAAACTGATTTCCAATGGAAACTTAGAGCCATCTTCTTTGGTTCCAAACAACTCGAAACCATCCTCTAGTCTATGTCCTTTGAGTGCATCAAGCGGTCTTTCTTGATCGTTTTGATCTTTATTTTTGAATTTCTTGGGAATACAATTTTCTAACTTTTGGTGTAGGAGACCTCCTCCACGATAACCAAAAAGCTTCTCACTAGCTGAGTTGGCCTTCAGAATAACACCATCTGCATCTACCACTAAAATACCTTGTATAGATAATTCAAAGATATTTTTAAAAAGGTCTATATCTTGTAAATTACCCATGATTAATATTTGTCACCAATTTAGGTCATTTCTCACGGATTAAGCCATTTATTATTACTATTATTTTGAATAAAATTCAAGCTGCTGACCCAAGTCATTTTAATAGATATCTAATAATTGTATTTTTGTTTCAATGGAAAAGAAGTGCACTAAATAATGGAAGTTATCGTTACGTATTCCTTTTGATTCTTTTGAACTAAAATAATTTTAATGGCAAAAAAAAGAAGCAAAAAAAAAGATAATACTCATTTAAAAGAATATATAGTATTTTAATTACAAGCCTTAAAATACCATAAAATCAAATGAAAAAGACACCGTTTATTCTAGAAAAGTACATAGAACTTTTTCAATGCGCGCTACTTTTTAAGTTTCCTAGGAAGCTTGCCTTTTTTCTTCATATTTAGAAGACAAATATTTAAAAAAGTGATCCTCTCTATTGCGTAAATTAAAAAACTCGAAATAATTAAAAGGTTAAAAATAATGTTTGCCAACAATAGCAATTCATTTCAAATTAGTATCCTAAAACAATATTTTAATAGCAATCATATGAAAACAAAAATAGAACTAGAGCAAGACATCATAAGTATTACTAGTAAAATTCATAAGGAATTTCCTGAGTTGGTAAAATACATTACTGAAATACCAATAAATATTTCTGCTGAAGCTGAAGGGAATATAAAAAACCTAGAAGATTACTATTCCTCTTTAGAGGAAATAATACGAACGTATTCCAAAACACATAAAAAAACTTAAAAGAAAAGGGCGCTTTGGATCTAAAATTTTGAGGAAGTTAAATAAAGTGTTGGTAAAAATATTCTAAAGTCGGGACCAGATAATTTTCAAAAAAGGGATTTCAAAAGTGACAAAATAATCTTGGTAAAGACTAAAATCGTGGAATAAAAACACTGAAAAACTATATTTTTTTTTAGGTTTCTACGATTATATTTTAGTAATTTTACAAAAGTAGTGGTCAACAAAAAGCTTTTACAACTTACTTTTATGCAAAATAAAAACTCAAATACGCAAATTAAAAAAGAAATTGCAAATAGTATTGTACATGTTTTTGGTGTTATTTTTGGTATCGTAGGCATTCCAATCTTAATCGCTTTTGCGCTAAAAGGCAACAACATCAAAGGTGTTATTGGTGCAGCGATATATGGATTTTGTTTTTTACAACTTTTTACTTTTTCTACACTCTACCACGCGTTTCAAAACAGCCAAGTAAAACGCATTCTAGAAATTCTTGACCATATTAGTATTTATTTTTTAATAGCAGGAACCTACACTCCTTTTTTATTGCTGTATCTGAATAATTCTTTTGGAATTTCGTTGCTATCTGTTTTGTGGGGTCTAACCGTTTTAGGAATCCTTTTTAAAGTTTTTTTTATAGGAAAGTGGAAAATTTTTTCAACGCTAATTTATATCGGAATGGGATGTATTATGCTTGTGGGTGGCCACACCTTCTTTGAAAGTATTCCTCAAAATATCCTCACTATGATTCTTATTGGATGCGCACTTTATCTCATAGGGGTGGTCTTTTACTTGTGGGACAAATATCCATACAATCATGCGATCTGGCATTCTTTTGTACTTGCAGCTGCTGTTTGTCATTACGTAGCAATTTTATTTGCAGTCGCAGCAAATGAACCACTAGTGGAGTCTTTCGTAAACCCTTGAAATAGCACCCTACTATCTTCCGAGCATAAGTCATTGTTTCCGAGTGATGTTGCATAAACTTATGAAGAAGAAAACTCAAAAACAGCCCTTACCCTATTGGAAAAGAAAAACAATTCCATCTCACTTCAGTGTGAAATTGATACAGGAGTAATTTTAAATACATTGCATACTGTTCAAATTTAAAAAACAGAGTAATTGCTGTCTCTGCTCGATTTAAATATTAAAAACCAAGGGAAATTTTAGTGCCTACAAATTATACGTTTGATGCATTCACCAACTATCTTTAATACATACACAAACTTCTTGAAGTCGAAGGTTCTCGGAGACGTATTTTAAATATGTATCGCAAATTTACTTGAGAATCGTAAGATAAAGGAGATCATCAAAAATCTTAAAAGTATTTTTTTAAAAGATTAGATGAGGTCCTATTAACTCCTAAATACATAGTCTTGAACCGCAATAAACAATTAAAATAGATTTGAATATGTTTGCTATTAAACAATCTTAGAGCGTATTTTTAAACAACAGTGTATGCGTAATTAATTGTACAATTTGATTGTTTTTTTAGAAATTATTGACCGTATCATTATTTTTTTGGATCTTTAAACAAAGCTAAATTTTTACTTTAATTTACTATATATCAATTATTTAAACCCTATAAAATAAACTTAAAAAGAAAATTTTCTTATTTTAGATGGAACACTACAGCACACATATTAATATATATCTTTAAGTATAAATTAATATATACTTTTTAGTATAGATTGAAAAACAATCCATATATTTGCTTCAAGGCTTTACTTGTAACTAAGCGCATTTAGTACTAAAATTTTTAAATAATGAAAATAACAGCACAGGACGAGTATGGTTTGAGAATATTGGTACGAATAGCAAAGTGTAAGGGCAATTTAGGCTTAAGTATACCCCAACTCAGTGAACTAGAAGGTCTCTCACAGCCTAATGTTTCAAAATTAACGCGAATACTTCGCATTGAAGGATTGGTGAATAGTACGAAAGGGCATGTTGGAGGATATGTACTTGCTAGACCCGCGGGCACAGTCACTGTAAATGATATTTTAAAAGCACTCAATGGGCGTTTGTTTGATCAAGAGTTTTGCGTTAATCACGCCGGCACTATGAAAGTATGTAGTAACTCTGTTGATTGTTCTATTCGTTCACTTTGGACCATAGTTCAATCTGCCATAGACAATTTGCTAGATAAGATAACACTTGCCGATCTATCCAATGGTGAAGAAGAAGCTACAGAAACTTTTGAAAATTTATTTAAAGGCATACCAACAAACAATAAATAAGTACGATACTAATTAACAAAAAATAGAATGATAACAGTTTCAGAAAATGCAAAACAACATGCGTTAGATTTATTAGCAGATGAAAACAGCCCAAAGGGAACCTTTATCCGCGTTGGAGTTGATGGTGGTGGTTGTTCAGGTCTTACGTACAAATTAGTGTTCGATAACATTATTTCGGAAACCGATAAGATTTTTGAAGACAAAGGAATAAAAATTGCTGTTGACAAAAAAAGCTTTCTCTACTTAATAGGCACTGAGCTTGATTATGAAGGAGGCTTAAACGGAAAAGGATTTGTGTTTGTAAATCCAAATGCAAACAGTACTTGCGGCTGTGGAGAATCATTTGGCGTATAAAGTAGCAAATGATTCTAATTTTATGAGAAATACTGCCACTTAAGGACGCTAATAACAAAATAAAACTAAAAAAATGGCGATTATAATTACAGATGAATGCATTAACTGTGGCGCTTGCGAACCAGAATGCCCCAACAATGCGATTTACGAAGGAGCTGATGAATGGCGGTTTTCTGACGGAACATCACTCGAAGGAACGTTTACCTCAAAAAGCGGATTGACAACCGATGCAAATGAACTACAAGAACCAATATCAGACGAAGTTTATTACATTGTAGCTGATAAGTGTACAGAATGTGTTGGCTTTCATGATGAACCTCAATGTGCTGCCGTTTGCCCGGTAGACTGCTGTGTAGACGACGATGACTGGCGCGAGAGTGAAGAAGAATTGTTTGCAAAGAAAGACACATTGCATGTAGTAGAGTAAGTAGTGCATATTTAAAAACTAACAATAGCAACTACTAGAGCAATTTAGAACTTGGCTAAAACCAACCTAAAAAATTGATCCTGAATTCTTATAAAAGTAAAAAAAACAAGCTCTTTAATTTTTAGAAAATAAGACGAATCAATCGGCCAAAGAAAACATTTTAAACCCGCTTCAATAAAATAAATGACAAGCAAAGGGTACAAATTTAATTATCATTTATACAATGGAAGATACAATCATTAATAAAGTAGCAAAAAGTGGCATCGTTAACATCAATCTTGAAACCTTTTATCCGAAGGGCGAGCGGGTTCTTTTTGACATCAAAGAACATTTGTTTGAAGGTTTAATATTGAGAGAAAAAGATTTTCGTGCATTTCTAAAAAATGAAGATTGGAGTGCATACAAAAATAAGTATGTAGCACTTATTTGTTCTGAAGACGCCATTGTTCCTACCTGGGCATATATGCTATTAGCAGTGCAATTAGAACCTTTTGTGAAGAAGGTGGTGTTTGGTGATTTAGAAACACTTGAAACCGTTCTGTATCATGAACTTCTAAACAAACTGCCAATCAACGAGTATAAAGATGCGCGCGTTGTTATCAAAGGATGCGGCGATTTGCCAGTTCCTATCGCTGCTTTTGTAGAAATTACTCGGCTTTTACGTCCGATTGCTAAAAGTGTTATGTACGGCGAAGCATGTTCTATGGTTCCACTATATAAGCAACCGAGAAAACCCAA
>Ga0307489_10001364_pt1 | contig 16017 bp, 25 predicted proteins | sample SB12metaG_FD_202247 | JGI IMG/M metagenome (GOLD analysis project Ga0307489, IMG submission 202247) | Sea-ice brine microbial communities from Beaufort Sea near Barrow, Alaska, United States - SB 1.2 | ecosystem: Environmental > Aquatic > Marine > Coastal | place: USA: Alaska | collected... | reverse complement strand
GGGTTGCAGTGCGGCGGTTCCGGTGAGGGAGAGGGATTGACATCGGGAGGTGGCGTGCGGAGGTTGGGTCTCGTAAACGGGGTGCTGGGGAAATGTCGGGTGCCTTACCGAGTTCCATTTCGGATCCATGGAGGGGTCGGGTGCCGGCGTGTACGGGAAGGGCGAGGGTGACGTGGCGGGGCGCAGGGAGGTTGAGGGCGGCGTGGCGGGGCGGGCGTCCGCGGGGTGCTCGTAGCGGTGCCCCGCGCGCGCCTGCCGGCGGTATTCGAACTCCCAATCGAACCCGGTCCCCCTCGCTTCGGTATCGGAGTTGTTCCTGACGGAGCGGACCTCAAACGTGCCGAGCTCGGAGTCGTTGGGCAGCAGCGCGCGCGGCGTGGGGAGCGTGGCGCTGAGGCGCGTCAGGTCCGTGTCCCTCATCTCGAGGGGGCGGGGGGGACGCCGGCAGCGCCGCGAAGCATCCGGTCGTGCCGGGGCGGCACTGGTTGTGTTGAACGCTCCGAAACAGTCTCGGTGTCCGTTTTGCATAAATGCATGAATGTACTGCAGATGAAGGCCTTTGGCATGTACCGCCACGTCATCGGTCGGCAATAATGACCCTCGGTTGTTGAGTTAATAAATGGCATCCGGTGCCACGACGAGCACAGCAGCTCTCTCTATGAGCAAAAGCAAAATGTGTGTACCCGGTACACAGCCTGACAGGCTTCATGGTCACGACGCAAACAAACGGTCAAAACCAAGAAATCGTTGTTGTTTGTGAGGTTTCCCCATCTCCTCCCATCACCACCGCGCCTCCTGAGCGGCGCCTCGACAGCTGGAGATATCGCGATGGTTCGAAATATGGGCGACCCATCCGCCGCGTGGCTGCCGCGCATCCTGGTGCAGAAGGCCATCGCGTTCTTCTTCGGCGACGCCAGCAAAGAGGCGGCAACGTGGGATGGTGCAGACGGGCTCGCGGGCAACAGGGGAGATGGGCAACGGGATGGGCAACGGGGAGATGGGAGCTTGCAACATGGCTTGGGCGGCGAGGGCGGGTCGGTCTTGCACGATCGCGACGGCAAGGCCTTACAACGCGATCCCGTATCAGCTCAATTGCCAGCCGTACTCTGTCCTTGAAACGTTGAGTGTGTTAGTCACATTTTGTAGATTCATGGACCGAAATGAAATGAGTTGGGAACCGGTGCGCGGGGACCCTGAGCGGCGGCATCGGCTTTGGCGAGCTATCCATCATGTACGTGTTCCTCCTACTGGTCGGGCTGCCGCTCCGAGCTCGAAAGCGCCGGTCACTTTACAAACAGGGCCCTATCTCGTATCCTGTTTCAGCTCAACTTACAAAACAGCCAGCTCTCTCAGATGTCCCCTCAAGTAAGCTCACCTCAAACCTCGAAGGTGCCCAAGTATCCATACTCATACCCGAGGATGCGAACATTAGTACCCTACTTACCGGGGTTCCTGGGGTTTGTGGTGCTGAAGCGCGACGCGGTGGTGGGGACGTCGAAGCGGATAAAGAAGAAGATCCGCGACGTGAATGAGAAGATGGGGCGGTTCGACGAGAACGCGTCCAGCTGGAACGGCGCCTCCTTCGGCGTCATGTAGGGCGTCATGTAGACATCGGCCGTCATGTAGACACCGGCCGTCATGTAGACACCGGCCGATCGTGACCGTCAGCGTGCAGTGCGCACTGGTATAGGCCTTGAGGTGGCGGGTGCGGGTGAGCACCGGTACGGTACTCACAGGGTAGGCTGTGAGGTAGCGGGTGTGAGGTGCGAGGCTGCGAGCACCGGTACAGTACACACAGGGTAGGCCGTGAGGCCGCAGGTGTGAGGTGCGAGCAACAGTACATACACACAGGGTAGGTAGGCTGCGAGGTGGTGGGTGTGCGGTGCGATCGGGAAGCAAAAGGGCGCGGGCGCAGTCAGGCCTTCGACACCACTTAGAGCTGGGGAGAACAGCATACAGATGATAGTTCCGATTAGCTGAGGAGTTTTAGGGGGGTAGCTAGTAGCAGCGGGAAGAAGCATCTTCAAACAACACAATAGACTGCACGCAACATAAGACGCTGGCAGTAGACGGACCGGCGGCACGGCGGCACACGAACCGGCAGCGGCGGTACACGGACCCTGACTGCTCGCTCATCGTGTACCCGCCCACATCTGCCGCATCCTCCTCCCTTGGCCTAGCCACTCGTTCCCGGAATGCTCGCTCGTCGTGTACCGGTGTATCCGGACACGCATTGAGTGAACAGTCGAGTTTATCCGAAGCGGGAATGGGTGAAAGGCCCTGCGAGGGGCTCTGGGTATGATCGTGCGGCGATTCTACCCCGTCCAATAAACAGTCAGATTGTTATGAGGTCACCCCTCTCGAATGACACAGGCTGGGAGAGGAATTATTGAGAGCATGCACGAGAACGACCTGGATTTCCTCCGACTCCCTACTCGCGCTGTATGAGGATTCACACTCAAGGTAACGCCGTGCTCCGATGTCGGCCGAGTTCCTGTTTCATACCCTCCTGCAGGTCCGAACAAGGGCCGGTGAAGTGACCCCAGAATTTACAGTTAACAGACTGTATAAGTACTTTAGTGTTTAGGGTTTAGGTCTTAGGGTTTGATGTTCACGACACGACCCCCCTGATATCCCGCTAGTACCCCCCTGGGGTCACTTTACTGGCCCTTGCTCGGACCTTAGCCTGCCCGGTGCCGAATCAAGAGCCTCCTGCAAGGCACCACCCAACCTGGGTTCCCTCGCTGGGGTCACTCCCCACCGCGCGCCGCTGCCGCCCCAGCCAAAGCACCTCCTCCCGCGATTCCTTCGAGGTGAAGAATCATGCCGAACATCTCCGCACAGGCGCTGTACACGGCGTGCGCGGCCGGCGACGCCGCGGCGGTGAGCAGGCTGCTGCCCGCGGGCGGCACGCGGCTCAACCTGAGCGCCCCCCCTTTCAAGGACCCCGGCACCACGAGTACGCCGCTTATGGTGGCGGCCTTTCGTGGCTACACGGAGGTCGTGCGCGTGCTGCTGGAGCGCGCGCCCAACACCGCCGTGGACGCGATGAACGGCAACGGCGGCACGGCGCTTATGGCGACGGCGTGGTTGCACCACGCCGATATCCTCCGGCTGCTGGCTGACCATGGCGCTAACGTGAACTTCATGGACCAGTGGCGGCACACCCCGCTGCGCCAGGCTGTCGCGCCGATGCTTTCCGACCCGAGTCCCCGAGACCCCGACCCCGACGGCGCGCGGCAGGTCGCCACCGTGCGGGCGCTGCTCCGGCTCGGCGCGGGTACGCCTCCCCCCTTCCTCCCTTCCCCCTCGCCCCTCTCCCGCACCCGCTCAACTATTTCGAATTTCGACACAACTTCACCCCCCCAAAATCCATTAGCCAACCACGGCTGCACGGGGCCAGGGCGAAACCTTTCAACCTTGCTGCCTCCTCATGCACGCCGAAGCGTTTCTCTCTTCCCGCTCTCTTTTCGTTTGCCACCTCATGCTTATCTCACGCTCGCTCACGAGCTGATCCGTCAAACTGACCCGTCCATACCGTTGTCCACGCAGTCCCCGACCCCGTCGACGACATGGGTATGACGCCGCTCTGCGACGCCTGCAGCCTCGGCCTCGCCACGGTAGGGTGGTGCACGCTGATAGTATCAAACCCGTGTTGGCAGTGCTATCTTGGTTTCAGTGCTGTGAGCTAGAATCATATGACGAATCGATTTCAAACTTTGCTTTCAAATTCAACTTGCGCCGGTACACCAAGGTGGCCGTCGCCCTCCTGCACCACGGCGCACAAATCGACTTCACCACCATTCCGCGCCGCAACCAAGGCATTGGCTGCACGCCGCTCATGTACGCCATGGTCCGCAACCACCCCGGCGTCGTGAAGCTGCTCCTCAAGCGAGGCGCCGACGGCACCAAGGGAACCGCCAAGGCAGCCCCGGGGATCGACGCGGGGTCCACCGCGCTCGACATAGCTCGCAGTCGCACCAACGACACTGGCGACTGCGCGGAGACACTGGCGGTGCTCCGCTTGCGGTGCTGCAGCACGTGCGGCATGACGTCCCCCGGCCTGTCCGCGGCGACGGTTGGCGAGAAGCAGCACCTCAAGCGCTGCGGCGACTGCCACGTCCGCGGCTCCCGAACACGGTACTGCTCGAAGGAGTGCCAGCGTGCAGACTGGGTGCCGCGGCACCGCAGGGAGTGCGCCGAGGCGCGGCGCGCGCGGCATGCTGCCGGAACCGAGGTCTGAGCCGGGGACCAGCCGGAACCACGGAGACATAGCTTGCACACGTCAAAGTCTCACCGTTCGATCACAGTCTCCTCGGTGTCGCGTCACCTAGTGGTGGAGCACCAGCTCTATGGATAATTTGGAATTAAATAGACTAGGGAGTGATCGCCTTACTAGGTCCTAAGGCAGACAAGGAGAAAGAGTTCAATCACAGTCTCCTCACCATCTCATCACCATCATCACAGTTTCCTCGCAGTCTCCGTACTGTCTCCGCGGTGTGGCGGCACCTAGCGGTGCAGCACCAGCTCCACGCGCAGTGCCCCGGTGGCGGGCGGCACCACGTTGTAGTTGCGCAAGTTGAATTTGAAACCAAGATTTGAAAGCAGTTCCTCATAATTTAGCTTCACGCGCTCGGTTCCAGGCGCTTTCAACGTGGGTTTGATAGGGTCAGCCTGCACCTCCCTACCACGTCCACCAGCAGGCGGAACGGCGTCTGGCCCGGCACGCGCCGCCCGCTCGCCTCCGCCGCGCCGCCAGTCACCTCCCCCGTCTCCGTCGTATCGCCCACCGCCGCCTCCACGCCGCCGCCGCCGCCATCTCGGAGACGCCCTATCGCGTCGTCCCCCATCTCGCCACGCCCGCGCTCGCCCTCCGCGAAGGGCCCACATTTTTTCTTTTTCTTTTCATAACGTTCATTGAGCCCCAAGGCGCTTCACATGGTGAGCTTAACCCAGAAAATGCTAGAAGTATCACAGGGTGGCATTTGACTCTCTGTGTGAAGGACGCCTTGAGCAAGTGCTGGCAGGCCCTACCTCGACGCGCACCTCGCCGAACCACATCTCGCGGTCGGCGCCCGCCGCGCCGTCCGCCGGCTGCCCCGTGCCGCGGCGCACCAGCAGCGCCCGCGGCCGCACCGCCGCGCCCGCCACCTCCACCGACCCCACCCGCCACCGCCCCGGCAGCGCGCTCGTCGCCAACGTCACCCAGGGCCTCTCCACTTCTGCTGGAGGGTTTAGGGTTCAGGGTTTAGGGTTTAGGGCTTAGGGTTTAGGCGCACAGTACAGTCAGGGACAGGGAACCGGTGGCCAGGCCGAGGCCAGGGAGGCGGATGCGACGAGTCTGTATGGGTTTAGGGTTTAGGGTTTAAGAACAGGGTGTAGGGTTTAAGGTATACCTGTGTACACAGTCAGGTTGAGCTGAAAAGGGAACGCCGTGTGCGGCCATGCCGTGACCGGCGCGGGGCGCGCGTTGCCCGGGAAGTCCGCCGCCGCACCTTCCCTCAGCCTCACATAGAACAGCACCCGCACCCGCAGCCCCCCCTCCTCCCAGCTGAAGCGGCGCAAGTTGACATTGAAAGCAAAACTTGAAAGCAGTTCATAATATTTCAGTTTCAAGCGCCTCGGTCCAGGCGCTTTCAACGTTGGTTTGATAGGGTCAATCTGCACCGCCCTACCCAGATGGCTACAGGGGAGGTGACCTCAGTGGCCAGGCGGGTCAGGACGTATCGCGCCACGGCCCCCACGGGCGCAACCCACAGCTAAGGCCCGGCGCATCAAACACACTGACTCACAGTATACCAGTGCAGACCCTGTCACTGCCACATAAAGGCCCGGTACATCGGACGGAGCTCTTTGGTTGACTGACTATATTGAGTGTCATAATGTTGGGTGACTTGACCATACCCACAGCTCTCGGCGGCGCGCGGCTAAGGAGGTGTAGTAGTCCTGCAGGTGGTCCGGCGACAGGGACAGGGGCTGCGGCCCCGCAGCCAGGGGCTTACACTCGTCCACTTTCCGGCTCAACTTGAGAGCTGTTGTGGGATAGGAGTGCATTCAGGGCTTGTTTAGGGGGTGCTTCAGAGGTATCAGAGTGTATGAGGGGGTATTTAGGTTGTATTTTGTGTCAGAAACGGCTCAGGTTGAGCTGAAAAGTGGACGAGTGTAAGCCCCTGCCCGCGACGCCGCAGCTGTGGTAGGTGCCGCGGACCCGGTGCTGCACCTCGCCCCCGCCGCTGCCGTGTTGTCGCCGCCCGCTAGGGCCCGACAGGAAATGCTCAAAACATCATGCATGCAGCATTTGATTTGAACGAGGATTGGCAATGTGCTGAGGGAGGAGGAAGAGGAGGAGGGGGATGAAGTGGAGGAGGAGGAGGAGGAGAATAAATAGGAGGTAGAGGAGGAGGAGGAGGAAAAGGAGGAGGATGAGGAGGAGGAGGAGGAGCAGGGGGAGGCAGATATTTTGAGCAATTCTTGACAGGCACTACCGGCCGCTGGACACGTACTCCACGCGGTCCTCGCACGACGGCACGGCGGTGGCCGCCGCCTCCACCACCCACGCGCCGCCCCCCGTGGCCATGTCCGCCGCGCGACGCTCCTCCAATGAGCACGACGCCAGGTTGTAGCGGCGCAAGTTGAAATTGAAGGCAAAGTTTGAAAGCGGTTCATCATAGTTTAGCTTCAAGCGCTTTATTACAGGCGCTCGTAAAGTGGATTTGATAGGGTCAAGCTGCACCGCCCTACCAGGTGGTACAGCGGCCCGCCGGCGCCCGCGTCGCCGGCGGCCGCCGCCCGCGCCGCCGCCTCCCCCACCGCGCTGGGTAGCACCGCCTTGCGGCAGGGGCTTACACTCGTCGTTAGAGCTCAAATTGAGCAAATCCAGGACACATTCATGCGTTAAGCTAGGTTACACGGTGGATAGAAGAGCTCAAGTTGAGCTGAGATCGGAACGAGTGTAAGTCCCTGCCTTGCAGGCGGCACCGATGCGGCGTACGGCCGGGAAGTCGCGGTGCAGTCCCACGGCGTGTAGCTCCGCCTGGTTTTAGGGTTTGGGGTTTAGAATTTAGAATTTAGGGTTTTAGCCGGATCTGCCATATACTGCTCACCACCTCACAGGATGCCACTGTAAAATTCAGGAGACGAGGGTTTGAAATGCGGTGGATGACGTGGCGGGCGATGTCTGTCAGGCCGTACCTGCTTGCCGCGCGGGAGGAGCAGCGAGGGCGTGTGGTTGGCGCCCAGCGCGCGTCGGAGCCAGGCGGCGTCCTCGCACAGCGGGGAGAGGCACTCGGAGGGGGGGTCGGGGGGGGGGGGCGAGGGTGAAGGAGGGGGGGTGGGGGGCGAGGGCGGCGGGGGGTGTTGCCGCTTTTTGGAGGGCGGGGAGGGGTTGTGGGGAGGCGGGGGAGAGGGGCGAGGGGGAGCAGCAGGGGGTGGAGGGGCGAGGGATGGTGGATGGGGAAGGGGTGGGGATGGATGAACTAAAGGAGGGGGTGGGAATGGGGGTGGGGATTTATGGCGAGGGGGTGAATGGGGTTGAGGAGGCGGGGGAGGGGAGGAGGGTAGGGGCGGTGGAGGTGAGCGGCGGAGGGGCGGGGGAGGCGAGGCGGAGAGGGCAGGGAAGGGGGGGGAGGAGGGCGGGGGGGAGGCGGGGCTGGGGTCGGGGTGGGGCTCAGGAGTCGGCTCAGGCGTCTTCTCAAGCATCACCTCCGGAATCGCCTCAGACGTCACCTCAGGAGTCGCCTCAGGTGTGGCGTCGGGTGTGGCCTCGGTTGTGGCCTCGAGAGTGGCCTCGGACGTGGCCTCGGGTGTGGCCTCGGGCGTTGCCACTGGAGTAGGCTCGGGTGTTCGCTCAGGCGTTGCCTCAGGAGTTGGCTCAGGCGTTGCCTCCGGCGTAACCTCCAACATAGCCTCCGGCTTAGCCTCCATCGTGGCCTCCGGCGTAGCCTCCGGAGTAGCCGCCGGGGTAGCCTTCACCCGCACTGCCGCCGCCTCCTCCGCCTGCGCTGCCGCCTCCTCCTTCGCCTGCGCTGCCACCTCCTCCTCCAATCCTGCCACCTTCACCTGCCCATACTCCCGCCGCAGCATCTCCTCCTCCGCCCCCGCGCTCTTGCTCAGCCGCCGCCGCCCCGCCCCCGCGCCCGCCCCCGTCCCCGCCCCCCTCTTCAGTCTGCTCGCGCTCTTGGCTATGCTCTTGAGCGTGCTCTTCGGTGCATTATCGGATGTGCCCACTCGCTCCCACTGCAACCCGATTTCGTGCCCGGCCTGGACCATGTTGTAGGGACGCAAGTTGATTTTGAAAGCAAGATTTGTAAGCAGTTCATCATATGTAAATTTCAAGCACTGAAATGAGGCGCTTTCGACACGGGTTTCGGCGTGAACCGCCGCGCCATGTCGCGGAGGCGGTCAGCTTTGCTCGGGCCACCCTCCGGCACGCTCTGAGTCGTTGGGTCCGCGGCACCATTGCCACCCGTTAGGGCCGGCCAGATGTTGCTCGCCACGTCATCAACACGCATTCTTTCCCCTAATTTCTGAGTTAAATGGATATGATGACGTGGCAAGCAAGGGCCTGGCAGACGTTGCTCGCCACGTCAGTGACACGCATTTGACACCCAGTTTTCTGAGTAAATTGGCATCCAATGACGTGGCGAGCAATAACTGCCAGGCCCGTTGCCCGCCATGTCATCGAATCGCGTTTTGAACTCTGGTTTCTAGAATGCAACAGCATCCGATGACGTGGCGAGCAAAATCCGCTGTGCCCATTGCCCGCATGTCATCAACACGCGGCTTGAACCCCCATATCGAGAGTTAAACGGCATCCGATGACGTGGCATGCAATATCTGCCAGGCCCTGCCGCCGATACCGGTGGCCGAGTAGTCCACCGCCGACCTTGGGACGTAGAACGTTCCCTTGATGGACAGGTGGCGCATGACGTGCGGGACGAATGACAACGCGCCAGGTGTCGCCCCGTCCCACGTAGGAGACACTGCGCCTTGGAACCCGCCCCACTCCAACGTCTCAACCCTCACGTTGACTCCCTGGAAGAAGGGTCATTGATAACCAGCACTCGGACCGAGATCGTAGCATGACTTTACTTCAGGGTGAACGCTCATACAGATGCGCGGACTGTGTTCGTCGATTCAGGGTTGGTCGAGTGGTTGTTCTCACTATCCCCGTGCCTGGGGCAGGCGCGCGGTCTGCGGAGACTGCGGCGCGGCCAGGCAGTTCGCCAACCTGCGCTCGATCCGCGCAACGTCCGCGTGCAACAGTTTGGTGTCGGTTAAGGTTGTTGTGCCGTCCGCCGCTGTCTGCACGTTCTGACAGCTGGCCAGTCCCAGCGCCGACTTGAGCCGCCGCCACTGCGCGCGTAGACACTCCCGCTCCAGCTCCTCCTTCGCGTTGGGCCACCATGCACCAGCTTTATCTGCTCACATATGTTGAGCTGGGGAAGGAACGAGTGTATGGCCAGGGAGAAGGATGCGACGAGTGCTTACGGGTACACCGGTACACTATGAGCAAACAGTCTGATTCAGCTGAAATGGGGACGCCATTCAAGGCCCCGCCTCTGCCGCGACAATCAGCTTCTTCGATGGCAACAACGGCTTCCCCCTCCCACCCTTACCCGCGCCGCGCGCCGACGGGCAGTGCGCGCTGCGATGCACCCCAACCTCACTGTGTTCCACGCCCTAGGGCCTGGCGGAAAAAACTGATTTAATTTACGATTTACCGATAGCTCCAATCATTAGACCCCTATACCACCGTTTAACAAATACCCCATCCTTATATCTCATACTCGACACGTCATGGGATGCCACTCAACTCATGAAACGAGGGTTCAAAATGCGTGGCGATGACTTGGCGAGCAATAGCAATATCTAGCAGGCCTTACGACGCCTAGCAGCCCCGCCGCCGCCGCCGCCGCCACCGCGCCCTCGCCTTGCAGCGACGCGGATATGAGCATCTCCTGCACTGCCACCGCCCCCATCAGATCGGGGTTGGCCTCCAGCGTACTCTGCGCATCGAACAGTTTGGCCGCCAGCGCGTTGCCTGGAAGTAAGGTCGTTGAGAGCGAGCACTCGGATCGAGATTTGAGCATGACTTTCTGATACCTTCAGGATGATTGCTCACATAGACGCGCTGAGGAGGAGGAGATTCAACGTCGGTCTCGGGTGCTTGTTCGAAGTAAGGCCCCTGCCCGGGCGTTGGGGGCGGCGGCCGGCGGCGAGAGCGTCCGCCGCTCGCGGCACATCGGGGTACACGCGGACCTTCGTGGCGGGCCACCAGGGCGCCGCGTCGCCGCCGCCGGCTCCCACCGGAACTGCGATGGGGCGCAGCTCGGCAGCTCCAACCTTCGCGGCGGCGGCGGCGGCGGCGGCGGCGGCGGCGCCAATCGCCATCGCCCCGGCGTTAGCGGTAGCGTTGCTACTCGCCCCCGCCCCTGCCCCGACCGCCGCCGCCAAGCCCGCCCCCACCCCCGCCGCCGCCGCTGCCGCCGCTGCCATTGCGTGTACGTGGTGCGCGCCGCCGCCGCTGCGGTGAATCTCGGCCAGCGTGACCGAGAGCCCCCCGGGGACCGGGCACGATTGCGCCCCGGCGGCCCACGCCGACTCCTGCATGTCGCGGAGCAGGAGCACGGCGGCGATGGCGGCTGCATCCACGGCATCATCGATCGCGTCCACGGCGATTTCGTCGTCCGACGATTCGGCGACGGCGGCGACGTTCGCGGTGTTCTGCAGAAGCGGTGCGAGCGCGGCGGCGCGCTCGGCGGAAGCGGCATCTCCGGCGACGGCCGCCAACCAGGGGCTTACACGCGGCCACATTTCAGCTCAACGTATGCACTGTTGGTGGGCTACACGCGTTCACGCTTGACGTGAGCACTTATTGTGGGCTATGTCGGGAGGTATCATTGGCAAAAGCGTCTCAGGTGAAGCTGAGAGGTGGACGCTTTCTGTGGCTGCAGTGGTCAAGCACAGCTCAGGTTGTGCTGAGATGTGGACGAGTGTAAGCCCTTGCCGCAAGCGTGCGAAGCGCTACCTCGGCGCGCGTCTCTGCCGACTCGGCACGAGCGGTCTCACGCGCGGTGTTACCTCGCTCGGCGCGCAGCTCGTCCAGCACGCCCGCGAGCCGCCCGTGCTCGCGTGCTGGCGCCCCGTCCGCGGACCCGCTCGCCTCATTCGCCGACAGCAGCGACGCGATCAGAGACGTCGACAGCACGCACACCTGCAGCAGACGGCGCGGGTGCCGATGGCGACGTTTCAGCGAACCGTGAGGAGGGTGGATTCAATTGATTTAGCTTGGATCGGAGTAAAGGGAATGAAGAGAGCGTCGGGCGGCGGCGGCGGCGGCGGCGGTGTGACGCACCAGACACACGAGCGCGACGGTGGCGCACTTCCACACGTTGGATGAGCGCGAGGGCGGCGGGCGGCGGCGGCCCCCGCCCGGCAGCAGCTGCCCGCCCCCGCCGAAGCCGTTCGATGATATCGAGCCACCCCGACGGGCCATGCTGCCGATGCCGTCTGCGGCTGGGCGAGCCTGCAGCCGCGGCGCCTACGCGTTGGACTTGGGGCAGGGAATATCCCGTTACCTCCGCCGCTCCCCAGCTGTATGACTGAGGGCGGCGGACTTCCAACTGCGCGCGCGGAGTGCCGCCAAGAGCAACAACGCACGCCTACGCCTGCGCCTGCGCATCGTACAACGACTCGGTCGGACTCGTAAGTAGGTCGGCCGGTAAATGACCCCTTTCAATGTTTCAAATATACCCCCCCGACCCCCCTTCTTGTTGCAATGCTGAGTGGGCACCACCTCAGCTCGCCACGCCGCACACGTTCCAAGAATTAACGACCGTTCGCTCCCCCATCCGTACGCGCCACTGCCACCCGCGCCGCCGTCACGCGCGACACCAGGTGAGCGCGACCGGCGTATCCCCCTACCACCGCCGCCCGCCGCCGTGGAGCCGCCGAGCCCGGCCAACCCGGCGCGCGCGCGGTGTTTTCGGGTCGTTCGTTTGCTCGTCAAAGTGTTATTCCTCTGCCACTCGTTTCCTCCCTCTCTTGGGGGGGGCCGCCGCTTCGCCGCTGAGAGTACACGCGAAGCACCCCACGCCCGCCTCGCCGCGCGTACGCAGCACAGCGAGATTCAGCCGTTCTCGCGGCGCTCCAGCTTACTTTGTCGCGTCCAAGCGCCGAGAACCCTCCAACCCATTTGTAAATGCTCGTCGAGAGTCTTCGGCCGCGGCCCCTCAATTCGTTATTCTTTCCCCCCCGTTCTGCGATTCCTGCAGGCATCGACCGCGCCGCCGCTGCGCCGATGCCGCCCGCCGCGAAAAAAATGGAGGACGGCGCCGTGGCGCGCGGCGCCGGCAGGGCCAAGAGCACCCGCGCTATGGCGAAACCAACCGAGGTGAACCGCAGCATCACCATGGCGGAAGTGGGCAGACACGACAAGGAGGGAGACGCGTGGGTGACCGTGAACGACAAGGTGTACGACATCTCCCAGTGGGTCGCGAACCACCCGGGGGGCTCCATCCCCCTGCTGCAGTACGCGGGGCGCGACATCACCGACGCGTTCCGCGCGTACCACGGCCCCGCCGGCAAGGCGGCCAAGACGCTGCGCTCCTACTACGTGGGCGATCTGGAGCCCGCGGAGGACGGCAACGCCTCGGACGGCAGCTCCAGCTCGTCCCCGGAGCAGGTGCCCGAACACCTGACGGCATTCCGGAAGATGGTGAACGGGCTGGAGGGCGAGTTTCATACGGAGTACGCTCACTACGCGAAGCTGGGCACGAGCCTGGTGGCGCTCATCTCTGCCGCGGTGTACCTGATAGCGGCGCCGGGGCACGGGGTGTGGGCGCACATGCTGGGCGCGGTGCTGCTAGGGTTCTTCTGGCAGCAGACCATGTTCATCGGGCATGACGCGGGGCACGGCAGGGCCTGACTGTATTCTCAAAGTGTACCAGTGTGCCCGTGCTAAATCCTAAGCCCTAAGCCCTAAACCCTAAGCCCTAAACCCTAAACCGTAAACCACACTCGCCGCATCCTCCTCCCCGGCCGTGCCACTCGTCCTCTGACTGCTTGCTCATAGTGTGCTCGGCCCTGGGGCACGGTGCGATCACGCACGACCACAACAAGGACTTCCTGATCGGGCTGGTGGTGGGTAACCTGTGCAACGGCGTGGGCATCACGTGGTAGGGCCGCCACAGATATCAGATATTACTCGCCACGACAAAAAATCAATTCCATTCAACTCAACAACTGCCATTCAACTGGAGAAACGAGGGTTTAGAATGCGTGTTGGTCAACAACTGCCATTTAACTGAAGACACGAGAGTTCAGAATGCGTGTTGATGACGTGGCGAGAAGTATCTGTCAGGCCCTATCACGTGGTGGACCACCACACACAACGTGCACCACTGCGCGTGCAACTCCCTGGAGTGCGACCCCGACATCCAGGTAAGGCGGTGCAGTTGACCCTATCAAACCCACGTTGAAAGCGGCTGGAACCAAGCGCGCGAAACTGAATTATGACAAACCGGGGTCAAGTTTTGCTTTCAATTTCAACTTGCGCCACTACATCCAGCACATGCCCATCCTGGCCGTGACGCCCAAGTACTTCGACTCCGTGTGGTCGCTGTACCACAACCGCCGCATGCCGTTCGACCGCGCCGCGCGCTTCCTCGTCAGCGTGCAGCACTACTCCTTCTACCCCATCATGGTAGGGCGGTGCAGGTTGACCCTATCAAACCCCTGTTGAAAGCGCCTGGAACTAAGCGCTTGAAAGTAAAATATGGTAAACTGCTTTCAAACTTTGCTTTCAAATTCAATTTACGCCGCTTCATCATGGCGGTGGCGCGATTCAACTTGTACGTGCAGAGCCTCATGTTGCTGGCAGGGACTTACAATCATCCACTTTTCAGCTCAATTTAAGCCGTTTTGGTCACAGCTCACCGTGTCCCCCTGTCTAAGAGACTGGGCGGAAACCATGCACTCAACGTATCCCACAAACTGTGCTTATGTTGAGCCGAAAAGTGGACGAGTGTAAGCCCCTGGCTGCTGGCCACCAGCAAGGAGATCAAGCCCACGCGCCGCGCGCTGGAGTTGGGCACCACAATGCTCTTCTTCGGTTGGATCGCGGCGCTCGTCAGGTGCATGGGCAGCGCGGGCGAGGCCGTGGCGTTCCTGCTGGTGTCGCACGCCGTGGGCGGCATCATCCACGGCAGGGCCTGACTGTTTGCTCATAGTGTACCGGTGCACCCCCACACACTTCCTGCATTCTCTCCCAGACTGTTTGCTCATAGTGTACCGATGCACCCGCACACACTTGCCGCATCCTCACCTAGACTGTTTGCTCATAGTGTACCGGTGCACCCGCACACACTAGCTGCATCCTCACACAGGTTGTTTGCTCATAGCGAACCAGTGCACCCGCACACACTTGCCGCATCCTCACCCAGACTGTATGCTCATAGTGTACCGGTGCACCCGCACACACTTGCCGCATCCTCACCCAGACTGTTTGCTCACAGTGTACCGGTGCACCCGCACACACTTGCCGCATCCTCACCCAGACTGCTTGCTCACAGTGTACCGGTGCACCCGCACACACTAGCCGCATCCTCACCCAGACTGCTTGCTCACAGTGTACCGGTGCACACCCGCACACACATGCCGCATCCTCACCCAGACTGTTTGCTCATAGTGCCAGGCCCTCGTTCTCGTGCAGATCTGCCTGAGCCACTTCTCCCGGGACGTGTTCGAGGGGCGCCCGGAGAACAACAAGGTGGGGCGAAGCAGGTTGAACCGATGAAACCCGAGTCGAAAGCGCCTGAAACTATGCTATTGAAACTAGGAAGTGATCAACCGCTTTCAAACTTTGCTTTCGAGTTCAACTTACGCCGCTACAACAAGTGGGTGGAGATGCAGCTGGCGGGCACCATGGACATCGAGTGCCCGCGCTGGCTCGACTGGTTCCACGGCAGGGGCTTACACCCGTCCACTTCTCACCTCAACTTGAGCCGTTTCTGACACAGAATACACCCTAAGCCCCCCATTAATACCCCCTAATGCCCCCAAATCCCCCAAATACCCCCTGATACCCCCTAAAGACCCCCTAGACAACCCTTGTGTGCACCCCCTATCTCACAGTAAGCGTTTACGTTGAGCTGAAAAGTGGACGAGTGTAAGCCCCTGTTTCACGGCGGTCTGCAGTTCCAGACGGAGCACCACCTGGTGCCGCGCATGCCGCGCCACAAGCTCCGCAAGTTCCGCAACGACGTCGTAGGGCCTGACATGACAGATGCTGCTCGCCATCGCCATGTCATTCAACGCATTGTGAACCCTCGTTTCTTGAGAATACCGGCATTATTTCTCGTGGCGAGCAATATCTGCCTGACATCCTTTGACTCGGCGTGCAACATCTGCCTGGCCCTACGATGTGGTCAAGCCTTACTGCGACAAGCACGGACTGACGATCGACAAGCCGACGTTCTGGGAGGCCAACGTGGAGGTTTGGAACACGCTCAAGGCGTCGGCCAAGGCGGCGAAGCTGAGCCCCGCGTTTGTGCACGCCATCAATTTGGAGGGGTGATCGACGCGGCGAGGGTCGCACCGACCAATCTCAGGCCACACGGTCGATTTTGACTTTTGTTGACTGTGGCCTGTGAATCGAGAGATGTATAGACCGATGGCGAGGAGGAGGAGGCCAATGTGTATGGGTACAATATGACCGCTCGACGAACTTTAGTCTATTTATTAAAACAATATTTCAACGCAAAAGGAAAGCAACAATATCGATCTCAGTTCGCCTTATGATAGCGTGTTGCTAAGCGAGAAGGGGTTCTACCTGCGAGCATGTAGGTGTGCTTGACATCTACGGTGAAACCCCAGCTAGCCTAACAACAGCGAGCAAGCCAACTGAGGCCATAGTAATGCTGAAAACTCAGAGAATGAGACAGTTCTCCGGCTTCACACTCAGCTCGCCACCGTCCGCCGAGCGAAAGATGAGGCGGTGAGGGTTGGCCGGGTCGG
>Ga0307489_10001363_pt1 | contig 16019 bp, 7 predicted proteins | sample SB12metaG_FD_202247 | JGI IMG/M metagenome (GOLD analysis project Ga0307489, IMG submission 202247) | Sea-ice brine microbial communities from Beaufort Sea near Barrow, Alaska, United States - SB 1.2 | ecosystem: Environmental > Aquatic > Marine > Coastal | place: USA: Alaska | collected 2017-05-06 | reverse complement strand
CACACTCTTCAAACCTGACTTTACCAGTCAGTTTTTTAAAAAAATGGGCTCATATATGTTTTACGGATCATAATTAGGGCTATTGTTATCTGTTATTACGTCAGTGGATAAGAAGTACACGCGATGGGATTTAAACGATATATGGCGCTATGGCCAAAGGTTGTAGCTTTAGGGTTGATATTATTGAGCGCGACAGGCTTCACACAAAACCCTGCCGATGGGAAGGCCGCCTTGCCCTGGGATGGTCCGATATTGGGATCCCCGGCGCAGCCGAATAAAACCCTTATATATATCGCCGAGGACCTTAGAAACGCCGGAGTGCTTGGCGCTGGTGAAGGAGTGCGCGAGGCCGCCGCTGTGATCGGTTGGCAAGTCCATTTTTTGGATTTAGGTAGTAAGGACGTTCAGCTTGAAGCAATGTTTGACAAGGCTCTTTCACTGAAACCTGATGGCGTTATCTTGGGCGGCGGTGATGCTTTGGTGTACAGGGACTTTCTGCTGCGTTTTGAACAACAAGGGATCCCTATTGTTAGTTGGCACGCTTCCCCCTTTTTCGGTCCTATTGCAGAAACGCCAGTACTGTATAATGTGACTACTGATTCGTTGAGTGTTGCCCGCCAGGCTGCAGAGTTTGTGATCGAAGATTCTCAAGCCCGCGCAGGGGTGGTAATTTTTACCGACAGTCGTTACAGCATCGCGCTAAAAAAATCTAATGCGATGGCTGAGATTATCCGCCAGTGTGCGACCTGTACCTTATTGACAATTGAGAATGTAGCGTTGAATAACGCCTCCATTGAGATGCCGCAAATAACAAAATCGCTCTTGGCGCGCTATGGAGATCGCTGGACTCATAGTCTGGGGATTAATGATCTGTATTTTGATCATGCGGTTGCAACGCTGGTTATGGAGGGTCGCCATCCAGAAGGCTCCCCAGTCAATGTTTCAGCTGGAGATGGCAGCGCGTCATCGTTTATTCGTATCAAAAACCACAGTTATCAAAAGGCGACGGTGGCAGAACCGCTGCTGATGCAAGGCTGGCAGTTAGTGGATGAGCTTAACCGCTTCTTCGCCGGGGAAGCGTTCAGCGGATATTCCAATCCTCCCTATTTGGTCTCCGGGGTTAATATCAGTCAAAGTGAAAATTCTTATCAAATTTTCGACCCTAATAATGGTTATCGAGAACACTATCGCCGCATCTGGAAGGGCGCGGCGCGTTAATGATCGCCCCATTTAATCTGTATCTAATTAAATCGAAGCTGCGGCTGTTTTTCTTGATAATCGCACTGATTTTTGGTGGCTGGGGGATGTTATTCATACTGTTTTTTAACGAAATTATCCTCGCAACCCAGGGTTTTGTGCATCAGACGTTGCCCAAACTAGATACGGCCAATTATCTGGATATGACTGCCCGTGATATTGATAGCGCCAGCCAGCGGCTGATTAAGACCAATAAACAACAGACGCTTAGCGCTGCATTCGTCCGCGTTAATACCTTACTTGATCGTTTGGAGGTTTTGACTGCAAAAATATCTCAAGAGGGAGGGGGAGCCAATATCCTTAGTCTCAATCGGGCTAGTCAGGCGATACGGACTCAGGCGCAACTGGTATTCCAGTTATCCACCCAACGGATACTGTTACTGCATCGGGTGGCCAATCAAAGCTGGCAGACTAAACAGAGGTTGAGAGAGACGGCGACTCAATTGATGGGTAAAGACTCAGATCTTCTGGGGCTTTTCCTCGATGCCAATGCTCCAGTTATTCCACCTTATCGAGTCGTTATGGATATGCTCAACCAGGTAGAACTTAGCCTTAGCGCCAAAACTAAGGAGGAGGTTGAAAAACAACAAATGATATACTTGGCAGGCCATACGCTTTTACGGCAATGGGTAGAGGTGCCCCAGACCGGTTATCAACTAGATCCTTCCAGTAGTGTTTTGGGTAGATTTTCTGAGTTATTTCTGCTGCGTGTCAGGCAACTGCAAATGGATGCCGCAATCAATGTTTTTTTGCTTGGCCTCGAGCACGAGGTAGCTGAACTATCAGCGATTAGCGCAGATTATTCTCAGCGTGTTTTTATTCGCTTTCAGAACCGTGCCGAGGTGGTGTTATCTAATGAAAGAAGGATTATTTGGTTTATTCTTGGCCTGATTGTTGTTGCCAGTATAGGGTTGTTTTTGGTACACCGATGGCTGGTCATACAGGGCTTTGGTAATCGTTTGGCGCAGATCAGTGAAGCGATGACTCGAGTGCCTGGTAATGAGTTCGATATACATGTTCCTGTATCAGGAAAGGATGAAATTGCGGATATGGCAAGAGCACTGGAGGGGCTGCTGACCAAGGCGACAATGCTAAAACAGTTAGCCGCCGAAGATGAATTAACCGGGATCAGTAACCGTCGCCGTTTTTTTGAACTGACAGCGGTCGTGATTGCTCAGGTTAAGCGGAAGGCTAGCCCCGCTTGCTTACTGATGATAGATATCGATCTGTTTAAAAAGGTTAACGACACTTATGGACATGCTGCCGGCGATCGTGCTCTGCAGTTTTTTGCGCAAACTTGTAAGGTCTTGATCCGACCTATGGATCTGTTTTCCCGTTACGGTGGTGAAGAGTTTGTGATGCTGCTACCCAACACCAGTCAGGCTGAGGGTATGGCGATGGGCGAGCGTATAAGGCATAAAATAGAGGCGTTAAAGGTGCCGCTATCTGATGGTAAGACGTTCCAGTTTACACTGAGCATCGGCTTAGTCGAGGTTGATCTAGCGGCCATATCCATTGAGACCGCATTGCTGCGAACAGATGAGGCGCTCTATCAGGCTAAGGCTCAGGGGCGTAACCAGTTGCAGTGTTGGCAGGACAACCGCCCGCCCACCGTGAAAAATCTGGAGTAACAGGTTGGACGCAGTTACTACCTGTTTAGCAAGATAAAAAAAGCGCCTACGTTGCCAGGGTGGTTTAGGGTAGAAAAAATCGACTTGAATATTTAACGCAAGAGTTAACACTTTATGATTAGAGACTTCACAACTTCGATTTCAAGGAAGTGTTTTATATCATTCGCCAGGTAACTTTTTTGATTGGTAGATCAGGGGCGTCAATTACTGCCGCAGTTTTATTAGTTGCTATGTAGCTACTTCTTGATCTAGTTATTAAATTGCCTTCCCAATGCCATCAATGGTCCTGATCTTTACTTCAAGCCTTAACGATAAAGGGTAACTATTTTTGTTTGGAAATATTTTAACCGGTGTGGCCAACTATCCATGCAATAGCGAAGTGAAATTCATCCAATATTTTTCTATTATTATGCAACGTTTCATATTTAAATGAAAAATGAATCTTAACGTTCATTTTTTGATGTAATACCAACCCGTGTTAGTCAGTGATTGCTGTACGAGAATGTAAATGGGCTTAATCAAGGCGCTTAAATGAAGTAATAGTGGTGCTCTTTCAAATTCGAGCAACGCTGAATAAGCCTGTTTAAAACTCGCCCAAAGGGAATGCACGAAGTATTTTTACTCTGCGTTCTCCCTATTTGAAAGGGCACGACCATCCCTGCTCTTGTCACAATGGCGGTAATTAAGCCCGCACGATACAGGGTATCTTTGATCATTAAATCAATGACCGAAGCGGCAATAAAGGCAGCGCACATATAACCCGCATAGTTAATAGCGGCCACGCAGCCGGCACTGATATCATCCAGAATAGTCTGTTCCTGCATAATAGGTAGCAAAGGCGTGTAGGCAAAGTGTGCGACCCCGAGCAACAAGACTAAGCTGATAACACTTGCAGCCAGCACATAATATTTTTTTTTATTATTAAGGCAGGTTGGTGGATGCTCCCAGATGACTAACCCTCAGGTACCATTTAACCAGGGCAAGATACGGAGCCCCTCTGAGCTGCCCTGTATGCAACTGACGCCGGCGGTGTCGATGCTCCGCCTTTTACCTTCAGCAAAGACGTTTAGCCTTGCAGGACTCATTCAACATTTTTAGAACACTTGGATATAGCTGTCATCCGGCGATTTCATTTCACTTTCTGTATGCTCCATTATCACGTTGAGACCCCTCCAGTGCCTATAATAACCTGTGATATGGGATCTTTGGCACAGTCTGATCATTCTATTAGACAAGGGAGAAATTTAGTCAGGCTACAATAGCATTGATATATTGCTTGATAAGTGAGCTGCTTTACTATTTAATTAAACGATTGTGTAGTTAAATCATAAGCTATAAGTCCCCCTATGCCAAACTCACCTCGCGGCCGTCCTGCCGACCCTGAAAAACAACAGCTGCAGAAATCTCTGATATTGGAGGCTACGCAATTTTTGTTGATGGAAAAAAGTTATCGTCTTGTCACTGTCCGTGATATTGCTGAGCGTGCAGGCGTTAATTCTGCCATGATCCGCTATTATTTTGAACATAAAGAAGGGCTCTTTATTGCTCTATTAGATCAAATGTCCGATGTGCACCTTAGCCGGATGCAGCAGTTTTTAAACGCACCTGATCCCCTTAAAGCTGTGATCAAGGGTTTGATTAACATGTTGAGCGAAAATAGTAGTTTTGCCCGAATGATCCATGACGAAGTACTAAAAGACGACTCACCTTTTCGAGATGCCTTTATCGAACGTTTCCCTAAACGAATGGCACATATGTTATCAGGCTTAATACAGCAGTCATTGCATATTGACGATCAGCTTCGTGCCAAGTACCTGGCGTTTAATTTAATTTCGATGATCATCTTGCCATTTATTGGCGAGCCAGTACGTAAACTGGCATGGCAGATCAGCGATGAAGAACTGGCCGATCCTGCCTGGGCCGAACATATCTATTCTCTATTTATTAATGGCTGCAATCAGGAGCAGAGCAAATGAAAAAATGGTTAAAAACAAAATTAGTGTTACCTGCAATCGCTCTGACAGGCTTTTTACTGATGCTGTTTATTATCAAGTTGCAGCCAGACATGGAACATCAACTGGCTGAGCGGCCCAGTATGGCCGTTAATTATGTCACTGTGCAGGCGCAAATGATCCGCCCGGAAATCATTGGTTTTGGCACGGTTAAGCAGGATGTGAACCTACAGGCCAAGGCTGAAGTTAGCGGCCGAATTACCTACATTAATCCCAATTTAAAGAAAGGTGAAATATTTCAAGCGGGCACACTGCTACTCACGATTGACGACAAAGATTATCAATTACAACTCAAACAGACTGAAGCTGATGTACTGGCCAATAAAGCCAATCTTAAAGAAATGGAATTGACCATCGAGAACAATCAACTTGAACTTAAACTCGCCGGTGAAAAACTTAATGTTCGCCAGCAGGAATATGCCCGTCTTAAAAAGCTCAAGCAAAGTGGGGCGGTCTCCCAATCCAAACTGGATCAAGAAAGACAAAATTTGCTGCAACAACAGCAGGAAGTACAACAGCTTAAAAACAAAGAAACGACCTTACCCTCGGATCTGCAGGTCATGAAGGCGCAACTGGCTATTGCACAAGCTAAATTGGTGCGTAGTTTGCGTGATCTGGATCGCACCCAGGTCAAGTTGCCATTTGGCGGTCGGATCAGCAATGTATTGGTTGAACTGGACCAATACGTTGCCACGGGAGCGAGTCTGTTTAATGCCTCTGGCCTGGACAAAATAGTCATCAATGCACAATTTACTATGGCTCAGTTTAGTCGCTTTTCAGAGGGATTTAACCGGGAAAAATTAAAGGATGCATCCCAACACGACTTTATTAATATGGGTGACATACTCGCTTCAATGGGATTGACTGCCCGGGTGGAAATGGCCAACGGCCAGTTTCAATCCTGGCCAGCCAAAGTTGAACGTTTTAGTGACAATCTGGATCCTCAAAGTCGCACATTTGGTGTCACGGTAAGTATTGAAGGTAATTATTTAAATATCGAGCCGGGTAAAAAACCACCATTACTCGAAGGCATGTATATGAAGGTCGCTTTGCTTGGGGCACCGCAATCATTTATTGCGGTGCCCCGTTTTGCCTTACATGAAAACGAACTCTTTCGCATAGCGCCTGATAATACCCTGCAGCGAGTGACCGTTGAAAACCTCCAGTTACAGGGTGATTTGGCGCTATTGAACGAGCCATTAAAGACGGGTGATAAAATCATTACTTCTGATGTTTTTCCTGCCGTTAACGGTATGACTCTACAGCCCATAGCCGATAAAAAAGCGCAACAAAAATTACAGCAATGGTTAGGTGATCCATTATGATCCGTTTTTTTGCCGCCCACCCAACTGCGGCTAATCTGCTGATGTTGCTACTGGTGGGGATCGGTGCGGTCACTTTGCCGCAAATCAAGCGGGAAACGTTTCCGGTAATAGATACTTATTCTGTTGATATCAGAGTGCCTTATCCCGGCGCGACACCTGTGGACGTTGAGCAGGGGATCTGCCTTATTTTGGAAGATGCCCTTGATGGTATTAGTTTTGTGGATGAAAAAATATGTCAGGCGAGGCAAAATGTTGGCCTTATGACGGTTAAAATGCTGCAGAAGGGGGATTTCAGTCAATTCTTGGATGATATCAAAAGCGCAGTTGACGGTATTAGCGACTTTCCACTAGACACCGAGATAGCAACCGTAACCGAAACGGGTCGTACGCAAAATGTTATTTCGGTAGCATTAACCGCAGATCTGCCCCGGGGGGAATTAAAGGATCTGGCGGAGTTTCTGAAAAAGCGTCTGTTATTAAATCCCCAGATCCCCCTGGTAGATATCCAGGGGTTTTCAAAACGCCAGTTGCGAGTTGAAGTGACCAATGCCAATCTGCGTAGTTATAGTTTGAGCCTTCAGCAGCTTGGCGATCTGATCGCCAGACAAAATCTGGATTTACCACTGGGATCGATTGAAACCAATTTTCGTGAAATTCAATTACGCTTTAACGACGAACGACGTAACAGGGCAGATCTTGCTGATCTCGTTATTTTTAGTGGTGAAGCGGGCAACGATGTGCATCTGGGTGATATTGCAACCATTAGTGATACCTTTGAGCTGGCAGAAGAAAAGGTCAGTTACAATGGACAATCAACCGCGCTGTTAAAAATCAATAAAAATACTATCGATGATAGTTTGCGCGTACTGCAGGCAGTTGAAGCCGTCGTGGCAGTCGAGCAGGCTAAATTACCTACAGGCGTTAACCTTTCGTTAACTCAGGATGCAACCAGTATTGTCAAAGACAGGATCAAGATGCTGGTGACGAATGCCTGGCAAGGCTTGTTGTTGGTTTTTGCGGTGATGTGGCTGTTTTTTACCATTCGTTATGCCTTTTGGGTCGTGATGGGGTTACCTATCTCTTTTCTGGCCAGTGCCTTTGTGCTTGGTCAAATGGGGATCACCATCAATATGATTTCTATGGTGGCGCTTTTGCTGGCACTGGGGATATTGATGGACGATGCCATCGTTATCGCCGAATCTATTGGCAACCAGATGAAAAAAGGTGTTGAGCCCCTTCAAGCTGCCATTGAGGGCACTAAGGCTGTGGCTCGTGGTGTGGCTTCATCCTTTGTCACAACCTTATGTATCTTTATTGGCTTGGTCTTTATCGAAGGTGATCTTGGTCAGATTTTAAAGGTGATCCCCATAGTGCTGATTTCGGTGATCACTGTCTCACTGATCGAAGCTTTTTTAATTTTACCTCATCATTTATACCATTCTCTATCCCATGGGGTTAAAAAAGAGCAATCGACTTTTCGCCTGTTGTTTGATCAAAAATTTGCAAACTTACGGCATCAGGTTTTTTTGTTAGTAGAAAAACTGGTTGCCTTTCGTTACGCTTTTATTGGTGCTGTTGTCGCGTTATTTTTTGTTTCAATATCAATGTTAGGTTCGGGTATTCTAAAATTTGCGGCCTTTCCCAATATCGAAGGCGATATGCTGCAAGCGCGCATTCTAATGCCATCAGGTACACCGCTTCATCAGACCGAAGCGGTAGTCGAGAGGCTGTTAACGGCCCTGCGCACCAGTGAGCAGGAATTTAGACCAGATGAAAAACAACCTTTAATCAAAGCGATTACGGTTAGCCATCACGAAAATGCCGACGCTTTCGAAGCTGGACCACATCTGGCAACCATCACAGTTGATTTATTGACCGCGCAAGTGCGCCATACAAAAATGCAAAGCCTTATCAATAGTTGGCGAGAAAATGCCGGCACTATTGCCCAGGCGCAAACGATTTCATTTAAGGAGCCTGCCGTTGGTCCCAGTGGTCGTGCCATTGAGATCCGCTTGTTCGGTGAAGATTATCAGCAACTTTCCCAAGCTTCTTTTGAGTTACAACATTGGCTAAGCGGTTATCCGGGGGTTAATAACCTGCTGGACGACTTGCGTCCTGGTAAACCAGAGTATGAGATTTCATTGAAATCCGGCGCGAATAGTCTGGGTATAGACGGGCAAACTATCGCCAATCAACTTCGCGCCGCGTTTCAGGGTATTAAGGTTTTAGAAACCAGTGTTGAGCAGGAAACCTTTGACGTGACTGTGATCCTTGCCCATGAGTCCAGGGATGAATTTATCGATTTTGACAATTTTGCTATCGTTAATCCCGTCACTAAAGCGGTCATTCCGCTATCCTCCATTGCGGATATAAAATCTGTTCGGGGTTATTCCCGAACCAGCCGGGTTAATAATAGACGAGCGGTGACTGTTTATGGCGATATTAATCCCGATGTTAATAATACTAAACAGGTGATGACCGACCTGATAAGTCGTTGGGTTCCGCAATTTAAAGCGCAGTATCCCACTCTCGACTATTCTATTGAAGGTGAAACAAAAAATTCTGGCACCACCGAATCTTCGATGATGCGAGCCCTGGTACTGGGTTTGTTTGGGGTTTTTATTTTATTGTCTTTTCAATTTAAAAGTTATGTTGAACCCTTAGTCGTGTTGGTCGCTATTCCACTGGCATTGATTGGCGTGATTTGGGGACATCTGCTGATGGGACTGCAATTCACTATGCCATCGATGTTAGGTTTTGTTTCTTTGGCGGGTATTGTCGTTAACGATTCTATCTTACTGGTTGAATTTGTTAAAAAGCGCGTAACTAATGGTATGTCTGTACATGATGCAGCAGCCAAGGCGAGTCATGATCGCTTTCGTGCGGTTTTACTGACCTCCATCACGACTATTGCCGGTATGACACCGCTGCTGTTTGAAACCAGTTTACAGGCACAAATATTGATCCCGTTAGCTACCAGCATCGTTTTTGGTATTGCCACATCAACCTTACTGGTGTTGTTCGTGATCCCTTGTCTGTATGCCATTCTGGAAGACTTTGGTTATGCCAAGGCGATGATCCGTGTAAAAGATGAATCGGTGTAATCTGCAATTAAATTAGTCATTTAGCTTCGGGAATTCAGATGTGAAGTAACATTTAATGACCTATGTCGAGGTCAGGGCAAGATTGCGAACGTTTTTTGAACAAATAACAATAGTGCGACCAGATATCACGACTGTGATCCTATACTCCCTTTTGCCGAGTTGTAGCATGTCGATTGACGTTTTTTCCCATCATTTTTCCAGTATCAACGATCCTCGCCAAACAGCGAAAGTCAGCTATTTATTATTCAATATACTGTTTTTAACCGTATGTGCTGTCGTCACCGCCTGCCAGGGTTGGGAGGACATTGAAGATTTTGATACAGCTAGGTTGGTATGGCTGAAAAAATATGACTCATTTGAGCACTGTATTCCTGTAAATGACTCCATTGCTCGCTTGATATCACGTATTGAACCTGCGTATTTTCTGAGTGGTTTTATTGGCTGGATGAATACGATATCAACCTCGACGACCGGGGATGTGGTCACCATTAATCGTAAGACATTACGGGGCGCTTACAATCGTGACGATCGTCAATCCACTATTCACATGGTCAGCGCTTTTGCCACGGGCATCGGTGTGGTGATGGATGTAGTTAAAAACCGAGGCTAAATCGAATGAAATTGCCGCCAACCCAGCCTTGCTGGCGTTGTTGGTAATAAAGGGTGTTTGGTGACCGTCGATGCCATGGGTGTTAAACAAAGATATTTAAAACTATATTATCTACTCGCCGTGAAAGTTAATCAATAAGCGCTATTTACAGCCCTTAAAAACATTTTAACCTCAACAATAAAGAGCAGCACCGCAGGGCACGTTACAACGGGCAAGGCCATGGACGGCAGGAGTATCTCGAATACCAGGTGCTCAGTGCTATTAAACTGCCAGGGGATTTCGATAAATGGCCAAAGCTAAATACAATAGGTGTTGCCATCCACGACCGTCAAGGCAACGGTGCCAAAGCGTAACTAGCGTAACTAGCGTATCGCTATTACATCAGTTCAGCCGAGCTGGATAGTCAGACATTTGCAAATGCCATGCGCAGCCACTGGGTGGATTGAAAATATCCTACATTGGGTGCTGGATACAACAATGAATGAATATGCCTGGCAAATATATCGAGGCAATGGGCTAGAAAGCCTGGCGTGCTGCCGTCACATCAGTCTGAATATATTCAAAGCAGAAAAATAAAAAAGGCCCGTCTCTGGCGCAACCAAAGGTTTGCCGCGATGCAAACAGACTACTTTGATGCCATATTACGCTTACGCGGGGGTGTGGTTATGCGGTTAATAAATAAGCATTAACGCTCATACCCAGGGTACTGATGAATGTGGGGTTAATGGTTAGTTATTATACTATTGACTAATATGAAGCTGGCGATAATTTGTTATTATTATTGATTGTTTTAGTCGAAATTTCATGGGTTTAAACGATGCGTAAGCGAGACTCGTTAAAAAATGACTGTGTTTGGATCGACAATAATGCAAAAGTTTCGCAATCTAAAATATCAAATTTAGGTGTGTAATGTAGGTTCAAATTGGAAACTATTGGGGTATTGCTCTAGCCTGTAGAGGTGGCTCAACAAGCTGGTTGACTACCCATAGCAGTTAATGATGAATTTGTGTAAATCCAACAGATAACTTCCGTTGAGCCAATTTGGCTTAATGAATCTTGGACAAACCTAATATTCGGTAGACTTAAAAATATCGAGCATTAAATTAGCAGGAAAATAAATAGTGGACAAAATTATAAATAAGTTCTCTCAATGCTCGGTTTTCTTGATTTTTATGTGCTTTGGCGTCTCCGCCAATGGCGGTGGTCCAACCTTTAGTATTGCGTTTTCACCAACAACAATTGCCCCTGGTGGTGTCTCAACCTTAACCTACACCATAGATAATTCAGCACAGATCACGGGTGCGACCGCACTAACCTTTAGTAATACGCTACCCGCAGGCATGACCGTTTCTTCCCCCGCCAACGGCATAAGTTACTGCACAGACGGCAGTTATACGGCAACATCAGGCACCAACAGCATCAGTTTTAATGGTGCCCGTGTCGGCGCTGGAGCAACGTGTACCTTTAGCGTCGATGTCACTTCAAGCACAAGCGGTACGCACACCAATACTACCTCAGATTTAACCAGTAGCAGCGGTAATTCAGGCCCCGCCAGCGACGACCTAATTGTTGCTACCAGCAATTTGGTGGTTAGTTTGAGTTTCTCACCCACTACCATAATCTCCAGTGAGATCACCACACTAACCTACACCCTTGATGGTTCCGCACTAGCCAGTAATATAATGGCTATTTACATGACTGATACGTTAAGCGGATTAACTGTTTCAAATGCACCAAATGTTGGAGGCACTTGCAATGCGCAAATCACTTCGGGACCAGGTTCAAGTTCAATCGACATAAGCAACAGCGGTACACTCACCGCCGGTGATAGCTGTACCATAACAGTTGATGTTACCGGAGATGCCGCAGATACTTATAACAATGATATCGAAAGTTTTTCTTATGATCAGCCACATCCTTCATTTCCTTCATTTCCGCAACGGAAATTCGACTTTACAACAATTGGTGCCAGCGTCACCATAGTACTGCCGATGATGTATGCAACTTTTACTGGCTTTTCTTCTCCGGGTACCTCGGCTAGCCTGACTTATACCATCAGCAATTTTCAGCGCAGCGATATCACTAACCTCAGTTTTACGAACGATTTAAATGCCACGTTAAATGGCTTAACAGCGACGGCTTTGCCGGCCAATGATTTTTGTGGTGCAGGGGCCACTCTTACAGGCTCATCAACGTTAGCCATTTCAGGGGTGAACTTATCTTCAGGAGATTCTTGTAGTTTTGCAGTGACCGTATTGATCCCAAGTGACGCAGCGGCAGACACTTATACCAATACCAGCAGCATCATCAACTTCGATCTCGACGGCTCAGCCACCACGGAAACCGCCATAAGTAATACCTTAGTGATCCAAAAAGCCCCTGTGCTCAGTGCTCTGTTTATTGATGATCCGGTCAGCGCGGGCGATGATGTAACATTGCGTTATGTCATTACTAATACAGACTCCGTTAATGATGCAACCGCCATCAGCTTTACTCAAACGATTAATGATACCTACTCAGGTATGGTTATCAAAACACTGCCTGGCACAAATAGCTGTGGCGTAGGCTCATCGGTTACCGAATATTACGATGGATCCAATTATAGAGGTGTTCTAGTGAACAATGCGAGTCTCACCGCTGGGGGGAACTGTACCTTTGATGTGATCCTGACCGCTCCCAGCGGCGGTACTCCCGGTACGTTTGCTTTTACCACTAGCGGGTTCACCGCCACTGTCAACGGTGACCTTGTTTATGGCGCGCCTGCCAGTGATGACTTATTGGTTATCGCCGCCCCGGCACTAAGTCTTGCCATAGTTGAAGATTCTGTTGTACCTGGTGGCACAGTTAGTGCGGAATTTACCTTAAACTATAGTAATAACAGTACCGCAGATGCCACCGCTGTGTCTTTTAGTGTGGACTTAGACAGCGCATTATCGGGTTTGGCAACAACGTCAGCACAACAAAATGACATTTGTGGCAGCGGTTCTTCATTGAGCGGCACCAGTACCTTGAGCCTAAGTGGCGCCTCTTTTAGCCCGGGTGACAGCTGTACTTTCTCAGTGATCCTGCAACTACCTAATAACACAGCACCAAGCACCATTGTGGTTACCAGTTCACCCGTCAGTGCAACAACCGAAGGACAATCAGTTAGCTCAGCAGCCGCATCAGATAGCTTTATCATATCGGGTTTAAGTATGACCCAGCAATTTATCAGTAATCCTACATTACCTAGTGCCAGCATTATCAGCCGCTATACCATCAGCAATCATGCCAATGCACCAGCAGCAACCGATATGCTATTTACGCATAATTATAGCGCGGTTGTTTTTTCACTTGCAGCCACGTCTTTACCTGCTCCAGGTTGTGGTGCCAGTTCAGCGCTATCGGGCTCAACATTTGTGATTTTTACTGGGGGTGAATTACTACCAGGTGCAAGTTGTACCTTTGATGTACCATTGTTAATTCCAGCTGGAGCTGTACAGGGAAGTTATAACAGCTCGACCAGCGATATAAGTGCCACCGTTAATGGAAACAACACCCTAAGTGATGCAGCCACATCAATATTAACGATTGAACAATTATCGGTGCTGTTAACGACCAGTGAAGCCAGTCCTACATCAGTCACGCCATTTTCTGTCTCAATATTTTTTAGTCGTGATGTGGTCAATTTTAGCGCCTCTGATCTGGTAGTGACTAATGGTGCCGCCACTAATCTGCAAGGCTCCGGTCAATCTTATACCGCTGATATTACCCCCACAGCCGATGGCAGCGTGACCATAGACTTACCGGCTAATAGTGTTGATGATGCTGTGCAGGGCAGTATTCAAAATCCAGCAGCAAGCCAACTATCACTCTCCTATATAGCCACTGCAACAGTAGTTACACCAAGTATTAACATCTCAGCGCCCAGTACTACTAGCACCACATCCGGACCTGTCTCTTATACGGTAACCTACAGTGATGTTGACCAGGTTAATCTGACCTCAGCAGCTATTACCCAGAATTCCGTTGGTACTGCAGCTACGCTGACGGTTACGGGAGGAGACACCACCACACCTACAGTTACTTTTAGCGCAATCACCGGAGATGGCACCCTGGGGTTTAGTATTAGTGCCGGTTCGGCGAGAAATAGTACTGAGCTGGCTCTGGCAGCTGGACCAAGTAGTACATTTTTGGTTGATAACACCGCCCCAACACTTACGATCACCGATGTTGTGGCTAACGCGATCAATAGCGCCTTTGAAGCCACCTTTACATTTTCAGAAGATGTGACGGGGTTTGATGTCACTGATATTGTGCCTACAAACGCGGTTTTAAGTAATTTCAATGCCAATAGTGCATTACTTTATACTGTCACTGTTACACCCTCTAATGATGGCAGCGTGACCTTAAATGTACCCGCAGGATCAGTCGTCGATAGAGTCAGTCTGGACAATATTGCCGCAAGTCAATATCAAATAGAATATGACACAACCCGTCCTACAGTTGCCATTGAAGGGGTCACCGGACCGATTGCTTCTGCATTTACGGCCACTATCAGGTTTAGTGAAGACGTCAGTAATTTTGTTATTGGAGATATCGTAGCCCCAAGCGCTACGTTAAGTAACTTCACTGCAGTCACCGCGAGTGTATATACTGTATTGGTATCACCTACCGCTCAGGGCGCAGTGACGTTAAATATTGGGATAAACAGTGCGATTGATGCTGCCAGTAATAGCAATGTTGCCGCTCCTGAATATTCTGTTGACTATGACAGTATCCCTCCCTCTTTAACGGTTTTTGTGCCAGCCCAAAATGCAGTGGATGTTAGCCTGCAAACACAGTTGACGCTCACTTTTAGTGAAGGTGTGTTCGCTACAGCCAGTAACAATTTAATCGAAATTAAAAATATTGTCGGCGACCTTGTTATACATTCTATCCCGGCAAATTCCTCCGCAGTGATCATCACAGGTAATATTGCCACTATTACCTTGCCCAGTGACCTACCAGAGCGTCTTGATTTATATGTGACAGTGGCAGCCAATGCCTTTGAAGACGCATCCGGCAATCTTTTTGCAGGTTTTAGTGACAACGTGACGTGGCGTTTTACCAGCCTGAACCTGCCGCCTGTCATAAGCGGCTCGCCGGCAACCCAGGTAGATGAAGATGCTAACTACAGCTTTACCCCGACCGTGACCGATGTTGATGCGACTGACACTGCCACCTTTAGTATGACGAATATACCTAGCTGGGCGACTTTTGATACCGCCACAGGGGCATTAACGGGTACACCCGATAATGATGATGTAGGCATTACATCTGATATTGTTATCACGGTGACCGACATAGCTAATGTAGCTGACAGCCTGACGGCGTTTAGCATTACAGTAACCAACACCAATGATGCGCCGATCATCACGCTGGATAGCACGCTGAGCACCGATGAAGATAATAATCAAACGTTAAGCTTCACTTACACTGATGTTGATGGTGATACAGTTAGCGCGACAGTCAGTATACAGGCAAGTAATGGAACGGTGAGTGTCAGTGGTAGCATCATAAGTTATGTACCCGCGGCCAATTTTTTTGGCGCAGACAGCTTCACGTTAACCCTGACTGATAATGCAGGTTACACCACCACGCAGGTTATCAGTGTCACTGTCAGTTCAGTCAATGATGAGCCGAGTATCACCATTGATAGTACGCTGAGCACCGATGAAGATAATAATCAAACGTTAAGCTTCACGTACACGGATATTGATGGTGATACGGTCTCGGCGAGTGTGACCACACCGGCAAATAACGGCACCGCCAGCGTGACGGGAACCCTTATCAGTTATGCCCCCAATGCTAATTTTAATGGCGTCGACAGTTTTACGTTAACCCTCACCGACAATGCGGGGTACACCACCACGCAAGTGATTAGTGTTACTGTCAGCTCAGTCAATGATGATCCGACTATCACCATTGATAGCACGCTGAGCACCGATGAAGATAACGAGCAGACATTAAGCTTCTCTTACACGGATGTTGATGGTGATACGGTCTCGGCGAGTGTGACCACACCGGCCAGTAACGGGACCGCCAGCGTCACAGGAACC